>Ga0208765_1000605_pt1 | contig 23787 bp, 25 predicted proteins | sample ETNtaG_2_FD_185783 | JGI IMG/M metagenome (GOLD analysis project Ga0208765, IMG submission 185783) | Marine microbial and viral communities from oxygen minimum zone, Eastern Pacific Ocean - ETNP201406SV203 (SPAdes) (version 2) | ecosystem: Environmental > Aquatic > Marine > Oceanic ...
AGTGTAGCGGGGGTAGGATTCGAACCTACGACCTTCGGGTTATGAGCCCGACGAGCTACCAGACTGCTCCACCCCGCGATCAGATTTAATTTTTCCATGAAAAAAAGCGGACGGGATATTAGATAATTATTCGTTTTTTCACAAGGGTCCTTTCCCCCTGATATCTAACGATCTGGCTGTAATATTAATTAATTCTTTAGTCTGGATAAAGTATAGGATAATTTTATATCGTTTAATAAAATCCGCTCCGGTATATCAAACCATTATGGAAACAGGAAAAGAATTTAACGCCCTGCTCCAGGTATTGTCTGGAGAGCAGCAGGTCATACAAAGGACTGATCAGAAGGCCTTTACACTTCTATCGATTCTTGGGGTCTTCATGGTCTTTTTTATTGTCCATTTCCCAAAGATCCAGATGAGTGCATTAATTTTCTTCCTGATGATGATCTACTTTACGGCTGCGATGGGAACCATTTATTACCTGGTTCGGGTTATCATACCCCGTGTTCGGAAGCATAAAACAAAAATTGAAGATAAAGACATTGAAGAAGATGAAGTTATAAATCCAACGTTTTTTGCCGGAATCAGTCAGTTCAAATCACCAGAAGAATATGCTTTTTATTTAAAGTCTATCGCGAAAGATGATGAACAGTTGTACCAGATGTTTGCTTCCCAGGTCTTTGCCCTAGGAAAAATCAATCTCATGAAAAACAATAATATTCGCATGTCTACATTTTTTTTCATTGCGGCTCTTCTTTCTGAATTATTGATCATTATATCCATGGCCTATGCCAGGGCAATGCCTTTCCTATTTCCTAACGGATGAAACAAATCACAACCTTCATTTTTCTTATGTTTTTTTTGGCAGGTTGCACACCTCAAAGTAGCCCAGGACCTGAAGGACCGAGAGGACCTGAAGGACCGAGAGGACCTGAAGGACCGAGGGGAATCCAGGGTCTGCAGGGTGAAAAAGGCATCCAAGGGCCAGCTGGAAAAGCAGGTAAAAGCATCTCCAGAGATAAATTAAATAAGGTAGAAACTTTCATAAAATTATCTCAACAGGAATCAGTTGTTGGGTCCGCATCATACAGTTTCGGAATGGCACCTACTATTACGGGATTTTGTTATTTAACCAACCATGGAAGAGTCTTTAAACTGGAAAACAAGAACACTCAGATGCTAGGGGAAAAAGTCGGGTTTGTTGGAACCATTGCTGACCACACCAATTTTATTGGTTTAAACAGGATCGTATACGGGGAAGATATAAAACAATATTTCAGTGCAGCCACTCAGTCTGGACTAATTTATACTTCTGAAGATTTGAAAAACTGGACTCAGAACTCTTCCCTGCCATTGGATTAATATAGAAATTTGAAACTTTTTCACCGATAGGGTGTATTAAAGAAAAAAGGAGCAGATTCAATCCCTTGTAACGATTCAGTTACTTTCTCCTTGGTTTGGCCGCGTCTGCTCCTTTTTTAAACACGGTCAAGATCTCCTTCACCCTTTGTTACTGTTCTCACTATCTTGATCAGGTCGTTTATCATTCCAGTATTTATTTCAACAATCCACTTCAGATCATTGCTGGATTGATTCTCTAAGATTTTTCCTCCCATTTGCAAAAGTGCCTGTGATAGATCCCCATAGTAGTGGATGGGACAGGAAATCAGATAACGTTCTTTTTGGACCCATTCTATTAGAACCGTTTGCTTGATCACATTTCGTGCAGCAGTCCCGTAGGCATCGACCAATCCCTTTTTGCCCAGTTTTATTCCGCCAAAATACCGGGTGATAGCAAGCCCGCACTGCACCAGATTGTTTTGTTTCATTGCTTTTAGGATGGGCTGCCCTGCTGTACCGGATGGCTCACCCGCATCCGAACAATAGTGCTCTAGTTGAGAGCCATCCTGTATTCTGTATGCCCAACAAATATGGGACGCATCATAATGATCTTTCCTAAGCTGGGACAGCCAGGATTTAAAGTCGGAACATGTCTCACATTGGCGAAGATAGGAAATAAACCTGGATTGTTTTACTTTGAATGAGAAGGACCGTGACTGGGATGGGGTCACCAGACTCATTTACGGCGAAAGGATAGTGTGATCGGGATTCCTGAAAAATTAAATGTTTTCCGAAACTGATTCTCCAGGTAGCGCCGATAGGCTGTTTTTATTTTTTTCGGGTAATTTGTATATAGCGCAATGACAGCCGGTTCCCTGCTCACCTGGGTTGCATATTTTATCCGAATCACCTTGCCCTGCTCAGCAGGTGGTGGATTCTTAGCAATAATGAACTTAAGGGTATCATTCAACTTTTTTGTTGAAACCAGATTCTGACTCCGTTCATAAATCTCCCATACCGTCTCCAGAACGCGATGGATACGTTGTTTGGTGAGAGCTGAAATAAAAAGCAGAGGATAATGATCCAAAGCTTTGAACTGGTACCGGATCTCATCTTCAAAGCCTTTCATAGTATGAGTTTCCTTATCCACCAGGTCCCATTTATTGATGACCAGGACAAGCCCCTTACCCTGCTTGATTACATCATCTACAATGGTTTTATCCTGCTTACCAAACCCTTTTTCCGCATCAATCAGAACCAAAACTACATTTGAGCTGACAATGGCATTTTGGGTCCGAACAGTTGAATAATATTCGATCCTGTCTTTGATTTTTGCCAGTTTTCTTAAACCTGCTGTATCTACCAAAGTAATATCATGGCCGTGCCATTTTACATAAGCATCAATAGCATCTCGGGTTGTTCCCGGAATGGGTGTAACAATGGTTCTTTCTTTTTGCAGTAAAGCATTAGTCAGAGATGATTTACCTACATTGGGCATACCCACAATGGCAAGCCTTAGTGTGTCGCCCTCAGAATTTTCTCCCAAGGATTCAGAAAGATCCAGTTTTTCCAAAATGGTGTCCAGCAGGTCGCCCGTTAGTCTCCCATTCAGCGCAGAAATGGGCAGTGGATTTTCCAGACCAAACTCATGAAACTGGTGGATTAAATCATCTGTTTTATAGCCATCACATTTGTTCACGGCCAGAATGTGGGGTTTACCACTTTCACGGACAAACTGTGCCAGGGCTTGGTCGCTGGCAGTTGGACCCTGTTTGCCATCTACCATAAAAAGCACCAGGTCCGCTTCACCCACGGCTTCCTGAGCCTGTTCCCTTACAGCTGCATTAAACAAATCAAAATCTTCAGGAATATAGCCCCCTGTATCAATAAATTTTAAGGGCTGGGCACACCACTCCATTTCCCCATATATCCGATCCCGGGTTATTCCTTCCTGGGCATCGACAATGGCCTGCCTTACGCTCAATACACGGTTAAAGAATGTGGACTTACCAACGTTGGGTCGGCCAACAATAGCAATAAGAGGTTTTGCCATTTAGGGGATTCAGGATGCAATTCTGAGTATCAGCCAGATCAGGATGTAAGCAAATAAAACGTGAATTGCAATGGCACCAAGTAAATCTTTCATGGAGTGTCCTTCAGTATTTGTATTTCAAGTTGAGAATATATTTCAGTTCTGATATTGGAAAAACCTTATAATGAAACCTAGCAGGATGATTAACTTTTATTCCATCAAAACTGTATCAATTAAGACGCCGAATTTACTGAACCATCCCCTGTCCAGCTGAGACTTGTTTTATTTCTCTTGAAGGCGCCGCTAGAACTACAGAATAAAAATCATCGGTATCCGAGCAGGCCCTTTCCCCAGAGCGCATGGCTCAATGTATCCTTTATAACACACTCTAGTTTTTTAGGAATTGAGCGGGTGATGAGAATCGAACTCACGTCTCCAGCTTGGGAAGCTGGGGTAATAGCCATTATACGACACCCGCAATGGGGTTGAATATTATAGATTGTTGGGCATGAAAAAAATGGAGAATTATGATTGGTTGTATTGAATCAATCACCATTTTAGATAATTGATTTATTTGTTGATATTATTTCATTTACATCATCCCAACTTAAACCTAACTGGGCGGTTTTCTCTTTGTGGATATCTCGAGTGAAAAATTGAGGTAATTACTTTTTATCGACGGAGTTTTCACATTTTAATTGTTTATTACTTGTATCATTAACTGTCTGTTTTCTATATTCGTTTTAGCCAACCTAGCGATTTATCGCCCTTTCATTTGTCATCCTTTTTTTGTGATTTTATAAATAGAAGTTCACGCGGAACCTTTGCGTCACTTCATGATTAGGAAAGTTGTATGGCAGAAGCAATGGATCTGAACCTTGCGTTGAATAAGCCGGGTAAGCAGCCGCTTGAAAATCCCATTACTGCCCCCCTAGATCAGGGAGAAAGTGAAAAAGAATCCAAAGTCCCAAAGCAGTATACCAATAAAGCCTATTACCAAGACGACACACTGGGATCAGATGTCTTAAAACAAAAATACCTTGCTCCCTGGGAAAAGCATCCTTACGAGCTCTGGACCCGCCAGGCTATTGCATTGGCATCCGTTGAAAAAACAAAAACCATGCGCAAAGAATGGGAGAAAAAATTCTTCTCTATACTCGAAGATTTCAAATTTGTACCTGGCGGGCGTATTATGCATGGTGCGGGACGTGAAGATATAACCACGACCTTGAATAACTGTTATGTTGTGGCTGTGAATGATGATTCAATTAAAGCTATATATGATACAATAATCAATGAAGCATTAACCTACAAATATGGAGGCGGATGCGGCCACGACCTTTCGGTATTAAGACCCGCTGGCAAAGCCATAAACGGCACAGGTGGGGAATCCTGCGGTCCTACGGGATTCATGAACCTGTTCAGTGAAAATACAAATACAATCGCCCAGCACGGTCGGCGCGGAGCTAACATGCAGACTCTTCGGGTAGATCACCCCGATATTGAAAAATTCATCAGTATAAAAACTGGTGATATTGATATGGTGAAATATTCAAATATATCTGTACTTCTCACTGATGATTTTATGAAAGCGGTGAAAGATGAAAGTGATTTTGATCTAACATATAAAGGAGAAGTGTATAAGACAATCAAAGCAGCCGATCTCTGGAATGATATTATTTTTCACGCCCATACCAGTGCAGAACCCGGTCTTTTATTCTGGGATACGATGAAAGATTACCATAATGCTGAGTACTGTTCCCCTCTTGTTTCAACCAATCCCTGTGCTGAGCAGCCCTTGCCTGATGGAGGATGCTGCAACTTGGGTGCTGTGAACCTGGAACGGTTTGTAGATGAAAAGGGTAACTTCATGATTGAACAGTTCAAAGACACAGTGGGAATTGCAACGCGTTTTCTGGATAACGTAGTCGACTATAATGTGGACAGGCACGCCCTAGAAGATCAAAAGGAAAATGCCATGAACGACCGTCGTGTAGGCCTGGGAATTCTGGGGCTGGGAGATATGCTGGTACGCATGGGAATTAAATATGACAGCGAAGATGCCCTGCAGACCATAGATCAGATTATGCAGATCTTCCGCGATACTACCTATGAAACAAGCTCAGATCTAGCAATTGAAAAGGGACAATATCCCCATTTTGAATGGGCCGGCTATTCCACGAGTAAATTTGTAAAAAACCTACCTAAAACACTTCAAAATAAAATCAAGAAGAATGGGATTCGAAACTGTACACTGACCACGGTTGCACCCACAGGAAGCGGTGCCATCGTTGCACAGGTCACTTCAGGGGTTGAACCCATCTTTGCAACATCCTATAAAAGACGCGTAAAAGAAAATGATGGTTATGGTAAATCTTTCAAAGAATATAAAGTGTACCACCCCATTATTGGAAAATTGTTTGGGTCTGATGATAATTTACCTGATCATGTGGTAACAGCTCATCATATTGATCCTTACTTCCGAGTTAGGATGCAGGGTATGATTCAGCAATATGTCGATTCATCCATTTCATCTACGGTAAATCTCCCTGAAGATATTACGGTAGAAACTGTAGGCGACATTTACATGACTGCCTATGAAGCGGGGCTGAAAGGAATAACTGTATACCGCGAGGGAAGCCGGGAAGGGATTTTGGTCTCAGATCAAAAAGAAGAAATACCTGACACTGCTGCAATGACAGGTGAACGTGCCACTACCGCAGTTGAAAAGAGTCCCCGTGTAAGGCCATCCCAGACTGCAGGAGTTACCCGCCGGATTCGCACCGGTGAAGGCACGCTTTATATTACCATTAACGAAGACAAAAATGGCCTTTGTGAAGTGTTCACAACCATTGGTAAGGCAGGCGGAAACGCGGCAGCCCAATCTGAAGCAATCAGTCGCCTGATCTCCCTTTCCCTACGTTCCGGCTTGGATCCCCATGCGATTGTAAGGCAATTAAAAGGCATATCTGGGCCAAACCCCACTTGGGAAGATGGACGGTTGATCCTGTCCACACCAGATGCCATTGGGAAAGCCTTGGACGATTACCTAATGGAACGTGACAAAAATACATCAGAAAACCAAACATCCAGGTCATCAGAAAAACCACGGATTACAATGGCCCAAGATCACCAGGATGATGAAGGAATCATGATCTGTACTAAATGTCATAATTACAGTGTCATCCATGAGGGAGGCTGCCTAACCTGTCGTGAATGCGGCTGGTCCAAGTGTGACTAGACCTTTCAACCAATTTTATCCATAAAAAAAGCCCCGGACGGGGCTTTTTTCGTGCACCATGTTCCCATAGCCTATACTTCTAATATTTCCTTTTCCTTTTCTTCCTGAAGCGTATTGAGTTTTAAAATATGGTCATCGGTAATCTTCTGGATTTCAGCTTCATTATCCTTGATAATATCCTCAGATATATGACCATCTTTTCCATAATCGTTTAAATGGTGAATGCCATCCCGCCTTACATTTCTAACAGCAATCCTCCCTTCTTCCACCAGCTGATGGACAAACCTGTTTAATTCCTGCCTGCGCTCTTCGCTTAAAGGAGGAACGGGAACCAACACCGCTGTACCATTGTTTCCCGGTGTAAAACCCATATTCGCATCCATAATGGCTTTTTCTATCATGGGGATCAATGTCTTTTCATACGGTGTCAGAGTAATAAGCCTGGGTTCCGGAATTGAGATAGTGGAAACCTGGTTCAAAGGCGTCATGGTCCCATAGTAATCAACAGCAAGGGAATTAAACATCTCTGGATTGGCTCTCCCGGTTCGTACCTTATTCAACTCACCTTGGGTATGGGCTAAAGACTGCTCCATACGATGGGTCACATCTTTCAAAATCTCATCAATCATGTTTTACTCCGATACTAGCGTACCGATTTTACCGCTAAGGACGAGCTCTTTCAAGTCTCCCCCTTGATTGATGTTAAAGACCTGGATAGGCAAGTTATTCTCCTTACACAGCGTGATGGCTGTAAGATCCATGATACGAAGGTTATCTTTTAAAACTTGGGAAAAGGAGATTTTATCAAATTTAATCGCATCTTCATGAACCATTGGATCTTTATCATAGACGCCATCCACCTTAGTTCCTTTTAAAACAATTTCAGCAGCCAGCTCGGTTGCCCGCAGGGCTGCCGCTGAATCCGTTGTAAAAAATGGATTTCCAGTTCCACCTGCAACAATAACAATTCGACCTTTTTCCAGATGGCGAATTGCCCTGCGCCGGATATAGGGTTCCGCCATTTGAGACACGCTGATGGCAGATAGGGTGCGAGTCTCACATTCAACTTTTTCAAGGGCATCCTGCACAGAAATAGCATTCATGATCGTTGCCAGCATGCCCAGGTAGTCACCCGTTACCCGATCCATGCCCTGGCTTGCAGCCTGCATGCCGCGAAAAATATTTCCTGCACCAATGACTAGACCGATCTCTACACCAAGTTCATAGATCGATTTTACTTCATTTGCCAGATAGGCTGCTTTACTAGGATCAATGCCAAACCCCTGATCACCGGCCAACACTTCCCCTGAAAGTTTCAGGAGAACTCGGCGGTACAGCGGGTCAGCCATTCAAATGTTATATTTGGCCGTTGCTTGAAGCAGAGGACTCGCCAACCGCAAATCGGATGTAGCGATTAATACTTATATTTTCGCCCAAGGTGGCGATAGTTTCTGTCAACAAATCATTAACTTTTTTGTCGGGATCTTTGATATAGGTTTGTTCCATCAAACATGATTCCTGGAAGAACTTTTTCAGTCGACCTTCAACCATTTTTTCAATAATGGTATCTGGTTTCCCTTCAGCTTTGGCCTGATCAACAAAGATGCCTTTTTCACGTGCAATGACATCATCATCAATGGAATCCCGATCTAGGCCAACAGGGTTGGTGGCTGCGATCTGCATGGCAAGATTATGTGCTAATTCAGTGAAACCATCGGTTTTTGCAACAAAATCCGTTTCACAGTTTAGCTCAACAAGAACCCCCAAACGGCCACCAGCATGAATGTAGGAATAGATCAGACCTTCTCTAGTATCACGAGAACCTTTTTTTTCTGCTTTAGCTATCCCGGATTTTCTGAGATGGTCTACTGCCTTTTCCAAATCACCTTCCGATTCCACAAGTGCTTTTTTACAATCCATCATCCCTGCGCCGGTTTTATCACGTAGTGTTTTTACAAGTTTTGCATCTATGTTCATTCGACCTATTCTTCTTCTTGAGTTGACTCTTCTGAAATATCTTCACTCTCCTGCACTTTTCCATCATCCTTAGCATCTGGGGCAGTAGTATCTTCCAGTGCAACTTCTAATCTAGGCTCATCTGCAGATGTTTCAGAAGTGCTTGTTTCCACATCTTTTTTCGAAGCGGCACTGCGGACCTCTACCACTGCATCTGCCAGAGCAGAAATAATCAATTGGATGGTTCTCATGGAATCATCATTGGCAGGAATCGGATAGTCAACCTTTTCAGGATCTGTATTGGAATCCACGATAGCAATCACTGGAATGTCAAGCCGTTTTGCTTCCCGGATAGCTGTATCTTCATACTGGGCATCCACCACAATTACAAGATCTGGAAGACGACGCATATCTTTGATTCCGCGGTGCTGATCAGCCAATTTTACCCGTTCGCGATTTAGCATCTGGGTTTCTTTTTTTGTCATGTTTTCGTAGAGATTGGAGCCCTCTTTCTCCAGGAGTTTAAGACGTTTAATACTTTTCTTTATGGTTGAGAAATTGGTAAGAGTACCTCCCAGCCAGCGCTCTACAATATAGAACATAGAACATCTATCTGCTTCCTGCTGGACGATATCCTGGGCTTGCTTTTTGGTTCCCACAAAAAGGATCTCACCATTCTTGCCTACTAATTCTTGAACAAAATCGGATGCCTTGTTAACAGCATCAATGGTGGATTCAAGGTTAATAATGTGTACCCCATTCTTTTCTAAAAGAATATAAGGTGCAAAATTTGGATTCCATTTCCGGGTCACATGCCCGAAATGGGCGCCGGTTCCTAATAGGTCTTCAAATTTTAATTCAGCCATACAGTTAACGTTTTGAAAATTGAAAATTCTTACGTGCACCTGGTTGTCCCGGCTTTTTCCGTTCAACTTTCCGTGCATCCCGGGTCAAAAAGCCCCTTTCCTTGAGAATAGACCTATATTCACCGTTTACAGTCAGCAATGCTCTGGAAATCCCCAAACGGATGGCCCCGGCCTGGCCCGTTAATCCACCGCCATTCACATTTACTTCAATATTGTATGCCTTCTCATGCTCAACAGCAACCAGAGGCTGCATAACAATCGTCGCTAGTGTTTCTCGGCAGAGGTAATCTTTGAAGGGTTGCCCGTTGACTTTAATCTCCCCTTTTCCAGGGGTCATGAATACACGGGCGACTGAACTTTTTCTGCGACCAGTACCATAAAATGTTGTTTCTGACATATAAATTAAAGTTCTAACGATTGTGGTTGTTGTGCTGCATGAGGATGGTCTGACCCAGCATACACCTTCAGATGGGATAGAATACTACGACCCAGTCGATTATGGGGTAACATGCCTTTCACCGCATTTTCTAAGATTCGTTCCGGTTTTTTACGTCTGAATTCAGCAAGAGATGTTTCTTTTCCGCCACCGGGATAACCCGTATGGCGAAAATATATTTTATCCGTCTCTTTTTTACCGGTAACCTGAATCTTATCTGCATTAATGACCACAACAAAGTCTCCCATATCCATATGAGGTGTAAAATTGACCTTATGTTTCCCTCGTAGAACCTGTGCGATTTTAGATGCAAAACGGCCAAGGATCTGTCCTTCAGCGTCTGCAACCCACCAGTCTTTTTCTATGTCTGATTTTTTTATTGATAACGTCTTCATTTCGTTTCGAATAAAGCCCGGAAAATTAGACTTTTGACCTTCGCGGAGTCAATACATATTCTATGGATAAATAATAACTAATTCGAAAAAATCATTCCGCAGGAAATAGTGAGTTCCACCTTCCCTTTAAGAGGTTCCCCAAAAAAGGGAGAATTAATGGAACGGGAACGCACATGCTCCCTTTCAAAGGTCCATTCCTTATCTGTATCTATCACATTGATTTCTGCTGCCCTTCCCAGTGTAAATAGATCCGAATCAAAACCCATGATAGCCCGGGGCTTGGTCGTAAGAAGAGCAATAACATCTTCCAGCGGAAGTCCTTCCTGATCCACAAGCACTTTATTTACAGCACCAAAGCAGGATTCCAGACCGATCATACCAAAGGAAGCCAAATCAAAGGTTGTTTCCTTATCCTCAATGGTATGGGGTGCATGGTCCGTGGCTATACAATCGATAATACCCTCCCTTACTGCCTGGATCAATACCTTGCGGTCTTTTTCGGTCCGGATTGGCGGTGCAACTTTTAAATGTGTATTAAACGAAGTGAGTGCATCATCATTAAAAAAGATGTGGTGGGGCGTAACCTCTGCCGTCACCTTGTTATTTTTCTGTTTCATTTCCTGGATATGGTGAACTGCTTTTGCTGAACTTACATGAGGTACATGCAGGCGAGAACCGGTAAACTCCGCCAGTTCAAGATCCCGGTGCACCATGGCGGATTCCGCTAAGTCTGGGTTGCCTGGCAACCCCAAATGGGTTGAGACCTTGCCTTCATGCATCACGCCTTCAGCACGCAAACAGACATCTTCAGCATGATTGATGATCGGAACATCCATGAGCGTAGCATATTCCAGGGCAATCCTCATCATGGCTCCATCCTGGATCGGTAGCCCATCATCGCTGAATGCCACAGCACCTTCCTGATGCATCAATCCCATTTCTGTCAGGTCATTTCCATTCTGAGACTTGGTTACGGCACCAATGGGATGGATATGAATTGGGCAGTCCTCCGCTTTTTCACGAATAAAATTAATGGATTCGGGCGAATCCAGTGGCGGGTTGGTATTGGGCATAACACACACCCGGGTAAAACCACCAGCCATGGCAGCCAGAGAACCGGTTTGAAGTGTTTCCTTATCTTCCCGTCCAGGCTCACGAAAATGAACGTGCAGGTCACAAAACCCATGGGTAATGACCTTACCTTTACAATCAACCGTTTCTGAAGATTTAGGGCTCTTAAATTCACCAACACCGGCAATGGTACCATCTTTGATCCACACGTCGCCGTGAATTGTTTTTTTATGGTAGGGATCCATGATGGTACCATTTTTTAAAACCAGGTTTTTTCCCAATCGTTTCAGACCCATTAAACATCCTCCTCGCTGGGTTTTCCGCCGCATAGCAGGTACAGGATTGCCATGCGGGAAGCCACACCATTTAATACCTGGTCTAGAATGATGGCCTGGTCGCTATCCGCTACAGATCCGTCAATTTCAACCCCGCGATTCATAGGACCGGGGTGCATGATAACAATTTCTTTCTTGTGATGCTCCAGCCGCTCCTGTGTGATACCAAACATGGCCCGGTATTCCCGTGTGGATGGCACCAGACCAAGACCCATCCTTTCTCTCTGGATTCGAAGCACATTTAAGGCGTCCGCCCAATCTATTACTTCATCCAGGTTATAATTTACCGTGACATCCAAATCATGAATAAACGGAGGAATCAGGTTTGGCGGGCCGCAGAGTGTAACATCTGCTCCCATAGTGATCAGACCATAAATATTGCTCAGTGCAACTCGGCTGTGCGAAATATCGCCAAGTATCGCAACCTTAAGTCCTTTCAATTTTCCAAATCTTTCATGTAGGCTCACCATATCCAGAATAGCCTGGGTGGGATGTTCATGTGTTCCGTCACCAGCATTAATAATGATTGCATCAATAAATTCTGTAAGATGTTTTGGTGCGCCGGGTGTCGGGTGGCGCATTACCACTGCATCGATCTTCATGGCTTCAATATTCTGGGCTGTATCCTTAAAACTTTCACCTTTCTTCAGACTGCTGGATGAGGCAGTAAAATTCACTGTGTCTGCACTAAGACGTTTTTGCGCCAGTTCGAAACTGATCCGGGTTCGGGTGGAATTCTCGAAAAATAAATTTACAATGGTCACACCCTGGAGTGATGGAACTTTTTTAATGGGTCGATCCAGAACTTCACGAAAATTGAAAGCTGTATCAATAATTGCCTGGATATCATCGCCGGGATATCCTTCAAGACCAAGTAAATGTTTTTGCTGGAGCATACCTATTCCTTTGCCCTGATAAGAGAGACACAGTCTGTCTCATCTGTTTCTTTCAGGTTCACACTCACGTGTTCCCCTTCGTGAGTCGGAACATTTTTCCCAACATAATCTGCCTTGATAGGCAGTTCCCTATGTCCACGGTCAACCAAGACCGCCAGCTGCACTTTCGCTGCCCTTCCAAAACTGTTTAATTCATCCAGCGCCGCCCGGATGGTGCGACCAGTATACAATACATCATCCACAAGAATTACCACTTTTTCATCCAGGGAAAAGGATATATCTGTGCCCTTTACCTGGGGCATCACCAGGCGTTCTCTGAAATCATCCCGATGGAAAGTAATATCCAATGATCCTTGATCCAGAATTACACCGCTGAGTTCCTGAAGCTTGGCTTGGATTCTGGAAGCGATGGGTACGCCCCGGTTATGGATCCCAATCAGTACGATATCTTCTGGGCTGTCGGTACGTTCAAGAATCTCATGACTCAAACGTGTGATAGAGCGATCCACCGCTTTCGCATCCATTAAAACCTGGTTGCTCATTCTGACTCCTTTTGTCCAAAAAAAACCCCCGGCAGAGTATCCTGTATCTCTCACGGAGGTTTATTCCCTGCCCTTGCCAGCCTCACAGGACCGATTTAAAGGGTTCTAAAGCGGCGTAAATTATGCTAATGTCATAAAAATACAATACAGTATTTCAGGAAGTTTTTTCCTGTCCATATTATCCATTTCAATGATCAGATTTATAGTTTCTTTTTTAAACCATTGTGTTTGACGTCGGGCAAATTGCCTGGTTCTAATGATAATTTCATCTATCATTTCATCCTGAGTCAATTCCCCATTGAGATAAGCCTGAACCTGTCGATAGCCAATGGAATCCAAAGCTGGATATACCTTACCTGCTTGTGTTTGTTTTTCCAATAACGTTTTTACTTCCTCAACCCAACCTTTTTCCAACATCTCATCGGTGCGGTGTTCAATTCTTTTATATAAGGTCCCACGGTTCCAAGTCAGCAATAGGGTAAAAAGGTCCAGTGTTTTTGAAGGATGCTCTTCCTGGTGATGGAAGTGTTCGCTGGGCGGTTTTCCGGTGGATTCATAGATCTCCAAAGCCCGCACCAGCCGTTTCTTATTGTTAATATGAACTATTTCCGCATATTCAGGGTCAACAAATCTTAGACGTTCCAGTAAAGCTGCCGGATCATCTTCATAGGCCTGCTCCAAGCACTCCCGGGTTGGAAGGTCTGAAACACTGCCTTCAAAAATGCCTCTTGTCAGTGCACGGTAATAAAGCCCGGCACCACCACAAATAATGGGCATTTTTCCATTGTCTTGAATATCCTTTATCTTTGTGCGTACGAGTTCTGCATATTTACCTGCGGATATAGGCTCTGATGGATCACGAAAACCAAACAAATGGTGTGGAATGCCATCCATATCTTCTTTTGTGGGTTGGGCCGTACCAATAATCATACTATCATAGACCTGCCGGGAATCCAGACCAATCACTTCACCATTTAATTTTCTGGCAAGTTCTACCGTCAATGCAGTCTTTCCGCTGGCCGTTGGCCCAATGATGGTAAGAATTTTTTTCATTCAATAGCCTATCCTATGAACTGCCAGCCATTTATGCAGTGGATGTGGATGAATTATATAAGCCCTACAGCGACTGGATTAATGAATTAACAAAGTAGTTGCATGCCTACCAAGGTAGATGATCCAGGTCTACATTCCCACCTGAAAGGATCAAACCCACTTTTTTTCCGGTAAAGACTTCTTTATCATTTAACACTGCTGCCAAAGTGATAGAACTTGAAGGTTCAACGATAATTTTCATCCGTTCCCAGATTATACGCATGGAATCAATGATATCTACTTCGGTCACAGTTATAATTCCATCTACTTTTTTTTTGATGATGGGAAAGGTAACCGTCCCGATCTGTGCCCTAAGTCCATCACAAATGGTATTGATAGTCACATTTGATTCTATTTTTCCGGACTGCAGTGAGCGGTAAGCATCATCTGCTTCAGCAGGTTCTGCGCCATAAACCTTGATGTCAGGATTCATCTCCTTTGCAGAGCATAGTGTACCACCCAATAGTCCACCGCCACTGACAGGAGAAACGATCATATCCAGTTCTGGGTAATCTTCGAGGAGTTCCTTAGCAGCAGTTCCCTGGCCGGTTACAATCCGTTCGTCATTGTAGGGATGAACCAGCACTGCCCCCGTTTTATCTAATAATGCCTTTAAAACAGTATCTCTTGAAGCTTGTTCAGGCTTACACCAAACGATCTCACCGCCATTCCGCTCTACATTATTGACCTTGATCTTGGACGTATTATTAGGCATTACAACTTTTGTTTTACCGCCTCTGTTTGTTACTGCCATGGATAATGCAGCTCCGTGATTTCCCGACGATGAGGTAGCAACGCCCCGGCCCAATTCATCCTGTGTCAGTTGTAAAACGGTATTTGTTGCCCCCCGGATCTTGAAAGAGCCCGCTTTTTGGAAATTATCGCACTTGAAATACAGTTCAGCACCGGATAATTCATTCAGACTTCTATTGGTTAAAACAGGTGTCCGATGAATAAAAGGACTGATCCGATTATGGGCTTCCTGGATTTCCTTCAGCGTTGGCATGGTAAAATTTAATGTCATTAAGCAAAATGAATGACACTATGATTATTAAATTCTAAATATGAAAAAACCCGTCTTATTTCTAACATTTTTGATGATATCCTGCACCCATGAAACTGTGATTCCAATATCCATGGAAACTGATTTGGGTTCAATACAATTGGAACTCTATCCAGATAGAGCTCCAATTACTGTTTTCAATTTTTTAAGGTATGTGGATGAAAACAGGCATAAAGATCTTCATTTTTACCGGGTAGTACACATGGGGAATCAGTCTGATAATGATGTGAAGATCGAAGTGATCCAGGGCGGCCTGGGGTTTGATAAGCATCCCATGGAACTACCTACCATATTCCATGAGACAACAGACGAAACAGGTATCAGGCACCTGAACGGTACCCTTTCCATGGCACGACTGGAACCAGGAACTGCAAGTTCTGAGATCTTTATCTGCATCAACGACCAGCCTGAACTGGATTTTGGCGGCAAGCGAAATCCTGACGGCCAAGGTTTTGCCGCTTTTGGAAAAGTAATAGCTGGAATGGATGTGGTCAAGACAATCCAGTTATTACCTGAGACAAAACAAATGCTAGATAAAGTGGTAAAGGTAAATTCAATCCAAAAAAATGTAGAGATTGATCGAGATAGATAAAAAAACTTTAGAAAATTTATTAAGCATTATGAATTATCGAGGAGACAAATGAAATCAGTAATAATGTTCAGGCATGGTAAGTCCGACTGGGATGCAGATTATGGTTTGGATCATGACCGACCTCTTTCTAAACGGGGCATCAAGGCTGCCAAAAAAATGGGGAAATACCTTGCTGGATTAGATCAGGTTCCCCATATAGTGGTATCATCTACCGCTTTAAGAGCCAGGACAACGATAGAGTTAGCTATGAAAGAAGGAAACTGGAGCTCTGAATTCAGACTGGAAAGAAGAATCTATGGAAGTTCTCCAGAAACCTTGTTAAACCTACTGCGGAATCTGCCCAGTGATGAGAACATAGTCTGTCTCGCGGGTCATGAACCTGCATTTTCATCGTTTATTAACATGAGTACCGATTCAGGCTGGGTTCGGTTCCCCACCGCTTCAATGGCTAGAATTGATTTCGATATCCATCAGTGGCAGGATGTCAGGTTCGGTCAAGGCATCCTTGCCTGGCTGATGCGGCCGAAGGAATTGAATTAATGACGCTCAAACCGTCCGTCCAGTTCATCTAAAGACATCTGGACTATAATGGGCCGTCCGTGGGGGCAATAATAGGGATGTTCTGTAGCAAAAAGCCGGTTTATCAATTCCTGCATTTCTTCTCTCATTAACGAATCACCTGCTTTTATGGCAGCTTTGCAGGCAAACATAGCTGCTAGCCCTTCCTGGAAGGAACTGTATTGCTTCTGCTCTTTCAGGAAATTATCCAGGATCTCGCGAATCACTTCCCGCTCATTGCCCAGGGACATTTCGGAAGGTATAGCATCGATGCGGATCGATGATTCATCCTGTTTCTTGATCTTGAATCCGATCTTTTCTAAATAAGGAAGTACATCCAGCAACCCGTCAAAATCATCCGGGGAAAATTCCAGGACTTCCGGGAAAAGCATGGTCTGGGATGCCATGGAAGAAGATTCAAACGCTTCAAGAGCTTCTTCGTACAAAACACGTTCGTGGGCCACATGCTGATCAATGATCACCAGTCCACTATTGATCTCGGACACAATATATTTCTTATGGATTTGCCAGATATTTTCAGTTGCAATGGTTTCCGGCGCGTCGATGGGTGTTTCAGCAAGTCGTGATGCATAATTCTTGGCTCGTTCCAGGTTCGTTTGTATAGGTGAAATAAAATCGGAGATCTTCAGATCCATGGTTCCCTGATCCGGGTTAGTGGGAATAGTTTCTGCTGGAGGACGCTGTGGTTGTCCATAAACAGGTGCTTCTCCGGCCCGAGTGGATGAGGGCTGTTGAAAGGATGTATCAAACCCGGGAACCGTATCCAGTATAGAACTGAGAGCATCACTTACACCAGATTTAAGTACATTGAATACCCGCCATTCATCTTTGAACCGAACTTCCGTTTTCATAGGATGCACATTCACATCCACCTGGTCATTAGGCAGAAGGAGATTAATCACAAAAAAAGGATATTCACCCCGTTTTACCAGGGATTCGTAGGCACCATATACAGCTCTGTTCATGAGCCGATCTTTGATAAATCTGCGATTAAGGAATAAATACTGTTCTCCGGGCCGGGAGCGTACCAGATTCAGATTTCCTACAAATCCTGAAAATGCATAATCGCCTTTGGCCAGATTCAACGGTAAAAGATTTCGGGAATAGGTTGGGTCTAAGAGATGATCAATCCGGTCTTCCAGCGTTTCTGATTTGACATGGAAAATATCCCGGTTGTCAGAGACCAGTTTAATTGTGACTTCAGGAAAAGCCAATCCATAACGACGGACAACATCCACGATCTTGCGCAGTTCTGTTCGTGGTGTTTTTAAAAATTTTTTCCGGGCCGGTGTATTATAAAACAGGTTACGGATCGTAATCTCCGTTCCGCCAATCTCTGCTGCAGGCTGAACATCACCAGGGAGGCCATCTATAATGGGAAGTTCTGCCCCTTCACCACTGCCATTGCTCGAAACAATAGACATTTCTGCTACAGAAGCAATGCTGGCTAGTGCTTCGCCGCGGAATCCCAGTGTTTTAATAGAAAACAGGTCTTCCATAGTGGAAATTTTACTGGTGTGAAACGGCAAGATCGATACGGGGAGTTGATCCGGTGCCATCCCGCTCCCATTATCTCGGACCTGGATGGTCTGGTGCCCTCCTTTTTCTACAACGACTGAAATCTCAGTAGAACCAGCATCAAGGCTATTCTCGATCAATTCCTTTACAACAGATGCAGGACACTCCACCACTTCGCCTGCAGAGATCTTGTTTCTTAAGTCTTCTGATAATGCCTTGATCATGAATCTTGAATTTACCCCTTAATGACAGCCATTGTTTTTTCAAAAACTGTTTTATGAAGTAATTCCGCCCTTTGGATCAGTGCATCTACTTCTTTCCGTTTAGTATCACAATAGGGTAGGTCATCCACTCCCGGGAGATTAATCATGACGTTCATGCAGGCACCCCGGAGGCCTGCTAGGGCGACTTCAGCAGCAACGCCTGAATCTGAGATAGAATTTGGATTGCCCTTCTCTACAAGAGACTCAGACAGTTCAATAATCCTCAGGCATTTTTGGGCCGTTTCCATCGGAATATCAATGGCATATTTATTTGCTTTATTCAGGGCATTCTTCTTTAGTTCTTTTTCTTCATCATTCGTTTCCGGAAGTCTATTTGCTTCCATTACTGTGTTAAACGCTTCCGTATCTTCATCCACCAGGAATGCCAACCGGTCTTTCAACTCCTGGGCTTCGACACCGATTGTATCCATGAGTGGTTTGCTGTCTAGCATTTCTTTTTTCTCATGGGTCAGGGCTGCCACCATGGAAGATAATGCTGCACCCAGTGATCCTGCCAGGGCAGATACACTGCCACCGCCAGGCGCCGGACTGTTTGTGGATAGTTCTTCCACAAAATCAGTTTTGACTAATGATTTTAAAGGACGATCTTCTTTTTTCACGGCATAATCTATTATTTTTTCTTTTGGATTAAACGGTGTTACATCATTCAGTCCAAGCGATTGAACCGCACATTCCACAATATCCTTCACAGGGACTCCTGAAGATCGATTCTGCTTCTTCAGATAGTGCTTACCTGCCATGAGAACTGCTTCCAGAGGAATCAATCCTACCAGCTCGCTCCCCGTTACTCGAATCCCCCGCTCATCCGCTAACCGACAGGCATCATCAAACACATCGTGGATGGTTGAAACTTTATAATTGTTGAAATTTATAGATATCTGGGCCCGGTTAAAACTATCTACATACCAACCAATAGCTTTAATGTCTTTGAATAGTCCTGTCACTTTTACCGGTTTACCATCTTCATGACGTACGATTTCACCATCCAGTAGATTTTTCGATTTTGGGTTTGGGATTCGCTTGCTCCTGCCTGCTTCCCGCAGTTCAAAAGCAATATCCGTCGCCAGACGGTGATCTCTGGTATTCAGGTTTATATTGTATGCAATCAGGAAATCCCGGCACCCCATAACCGTAGCTCCCCCTTTAATATGCAGCTCAGCGGGGCCAAAATCTGGCTTCCAATCTAGGTCTACTAATTTTTCAGCTAATCCTTCGTATTCACCCTTGCGAATATCCGGCAGTTTAACCCGTTCGGGGCTTTGCGCGGATTTTTCATACAGGTATACAGGAATATCCAATTCATTACCAACCCGCTTCCCTACCTGTTTTGAAAGTTCAATGCATTCATCATCGGAGATACCACTGACTGGGATAAAGGGACATACATCAGTAGCACCCATTCTTGGGTGAGTTCCAGAATGCTGGCTCATATCCAATAATTCTGAGGCGCACTTAATTCCTATAAACGCCGCTTCAGCAATAGCTTCTGGAGCACCTACCAGTGTCACAACCGTACGGTTAGTGTCAAAACCTGGGTCCACGTCTAACACAGTGACCTGACTGACAGTGTTCATATGATCAACTATTTTATCTATCTTAGACTGGTCACGTCCTTCAGAAAAATTGGGTACGCATTCAACAAGTTTTTCCATACTTTAATTCAAAGCTATTGTATTTAAATAAATAATAAAAAACATGACGATTAGCATCATGCCGAATGTCCACCAGAGCGATCGACCTTTCCCACTACGGTCCGGGATAATTCTTTTAAAATATCCCATTGTTTACATAGAAATGCCAGCAAATAAGAGCATAAAAAAACTTACAAATGGTTCCATCACCAGCCAGAGAATGGAAAATCCGGTGAAATAGCCAAACAGGATCACTCCAAACAGCACCTGAGGGCCATAAGATTGTATCTTCCATGCCAACTGAGGGTTTGTTTTCATTAGATACCCGGAAAAGATCTGGGAACCATCAAGCGGAGCTACGGGAATCAAATTAAATACAGCCAGGGCAATATTGATCCGGGTAAAATAAATCAGCAATATAAAAATCGAGTCTGTGAACAACCCCGTACCATTCATAAATCTCAATACCAATCCTGCAACCATGGCCAGGAGCAAATTGGACACTGGGCCAGCAGCCGCTACTTTCATCATATCGGTCCGAGGATTTCTTAAGTTACTTCCATCCACCGGTACCGGCTTGGCCCAGCCAAACCCCACAAACAGGATCATTAGGGAACCCATCATATCCAAGTGCGCCATGGGATTCAAGGTTAGCCGGCCCATCCTGGCCGCTGTATTATCGCCGCATTTTTCTGCCATCCAAGCATGGGCAAATTCATGAAAAGACAGGGCAAACATCAGAGTAGGGATCAGTAAAACCAGGGCTTCTGGTGAAAGTCGAAATAAAATAGTTAACTCCGGGGATGGTGCGTTTTATACACTTCTTTAAGATGATGTTTATCCAGATGTGTGTAGATCTGAGTGGTAGTGATATCACTGTGCCCCAGAAGAACCTGAACAAAACGAAGATCTGCGCCTCCTTCCAACAAGTGCGTTGCGAAAGAATGACGCAATGTGTGTGGAGAAACGGCTTTGGTAATTCCGGAAGCACGCACCCATTTATTTAAGATAATATTAACCATGGCTCGAGTTAGCTGTTTGCCATTTCTGCTTATAAATACCGAGCTGGAGCCTGTATTTTTTAATAACCCTGGTCGAGTATGGGTTAAGTAATCATTCAAATATCTTTTTGCATCTCCGCCGATGGGAAGTAATCGTTCCTTTGAACCTTTGCCCATGATACGGAGCATGTCATCATTCAGAAATAAATTGGATATCTTCAAATCACATAATTCTGAAACGCGGAGTCCGCAGGAATAAAGCATTTCTATGATAGCTTTGTCTCGTTTAGCAAACTGGGATGATTCATCCACTGCCTTCGTAATAGCAGCTATTTCTGGTTCACTCAACACTTCGGGAAGTTTTTTGGGTGCTTTTGGACTGGTCAGGACCAAGGTTGGATTTTCTTTAATAATATCTTCTGCCGATAAAAATTTATGGTACGAGCGGATGGATGAAAAAATCCGGGCAATACTTGAAGACGCCAATCCTCTATCATTCAGGGTTCTGATATACTCCCGAATGTGCATCTGGGAAATCTCACCCAAGGTGTCTACGCTTTTTTCTACTATGAATGCAAGATACTGGCTCAGGTCCCGTTGGTAAGCTTCAAACGTTCGGGGCGACACATTTCGTTCTACCCGCAGCATGGTCAGGTAGTCTTGGAAATGAGTCTCCATCCTAGCTCAAGAAATCCTCTTCGATCAAACCGCAAAGAATCTGGCCAGTCATAATATGCCCTTCCTGGATCCGTTGTGTATCTTCACTGGGAACATTAATCGTTACATCTGCCAGGCCATTCATCCTGCCTCCTGATTTACCGGAAAAAACAACTGTTTTAAGACCTTTGAACTTGGCCTGTTTGACAGCAGCAACCACATTTTCTGAATTGCCGCTTGTGGAAATGCCAACCAGGACATCCCCTTCTTTTCCAATGCCCTGTACCTGCCGGGAAAACACCGATTCAAAATCCGTATCATTGGTCCAGGCAGTCAAAAATGATGAATCTGTGGTTAATGAAATGGATGGAATGGGTTTTCTTTCATGGCTGGTCATACCACCCATGAGCTCTGTTGCCAAGTGCTGAGCATCACCGGCGCTGCCGCCGTTCCCGCACCAAAGGATTTTACCGTCGTTTTGGATACATTTGATCATGAGAGATGCTGCAGATATAATATCATCCACACAGTCATCAACCATGGCTTCTTTCATGGATGCGCTGGCCAAAATCTGTTCTTTTATTTTTTCACGCATTATCCTTTCCAGTGAACTGCATCTGCCAGTTCTTTCATGCGGTTTGAATGTAATTCAATGATTGTGCCCGTTACAATAATCGAAGCACCTGCGTTGACTGTTTCAGATGCAGTTTCCGGGGATCGAATTCCTCCCCCTACAATCAACGGGACATCTACTGCATCGCTTACAGCTTCTACAATACCAGTTGCAACCGGTTCCTTTGCACCGCTGCCTGCTTCCAGGTAGATCAGGTTCATGCCCAGATATTGCCCCGCCAGGGCGTGGGCCACCGCCACATCAGGTCGATTCATGGGGATGGGTCGTGTCCCGCTCACGAATTCAACCGTGGATCCAGCTCCTCCATCCATGAGAATATATCCCGTTGGAATGGTTTCAATACCCATAACTTTTACCAGGGGAGCAGCAATGACCTGTTCCCCGATCAAATAATGAGGATTTCTACCTGAGATGACCGACATGAACAGCATGGCATCATAATGACTATTAAGTTGTCCTACACCTCCAGGGAAAAAGATGACTGGGATATTTGATACTTCCTTGATTTGTTTTACACGATCTGTACAATTACCGTCCATCATGAGACTTCCGCCGACAAAAAGTGCATCCACACCCGAATTATTGGCTAATTCTACACGAGAGTTGATGGAATCTTCATTCTTCCGGTCTGGATCAATCAGGACAATATAGGCAGCCCCTCTTTCAATAATAACGGAATTTAACTGGGAAAAAACGGACATTTATCCAACGTGTTCTTCGTATGACAGGGAATCCATGAGTTCATGTTTTTCTTCAGGATTTGATGGGGCAACTCTTATCAGCCAGCCATCACCATAAGGATCAGAATTTACCATATCTGGGGAATCTTCCAATTCTTCATTCACCGCTGTAATGGTACCGGATATAGGGGCATAAAGCTCCGAAACTGCTTTTACTGCTTCCACTTCACCAAAAGCATCACCTATGGTTAATTCTACCCCAACTTCAGGAAATTCTATAAAGATGACATCACCTAATTGGCTTTGCGCATAATCAGTAATACCAATAACAACTTCATTATCTTTAAAATTTGCCCACTCATGGTCTTTTGTGTAAAGCAAATGATCGAGAGTATCCATTAATCTTCTTCCTTATTCGATTATTCTGATAGGTCATAGTTAAATGTTTCCAGGAAACTTGTATCAAATTCCCCGGATTTAAATGTTTCATCTTTCATGATTGCCAATTGATATGGAATAGTTGTTTTCGGGCCGCCAATAATTGTTTCTTCCAGTGCACGCTGCATCCGAATAATGGCACGATCCCTGTTTTTTGCATGAACAATGATCTTCCCAATCATGGAATCATAGTGTGTTGGGATAACATACCCAGCGTAGGCATGGGAATCAACTCTTACTCCTTTCCCGCCTGGCATATGAAAATTGGTAATCTCTCCAGGAAAGGGCAAAAAATTATTATTGGGATCTTCCGCATTGATCCTGCATTCAATGGAATGACCCCGCAATTGAAAGTCGTACAAAGCTCCAGGGCATTCTGATCCAGCATGCATTTTAATCTGCTGTTTAATCAGGTCAACTCCGGTTACCATCTCTGTCACAGGATGTTCCACCTGGATCCGCGTATTCATCTCCATAAAATAAAAATTCTTTTGTTTATCCATTAAA
>Ga0208765_1000608_pt1:0-22500 | contig 23652 bp, 19 predicted proteins | sample ETNtaG_2_FD_185783 | JGI IMG/M metagenome (GOLD analysis project Ga0208765, IMG submission 185783) | Marine microbial and viral communities from oxygen minimum zone, Eastern Pacific Ocean - ETNP201406SV203 (SPAdes) (version 2) | ecosystem: Environmental > Aquatic > Marine > Oceanic ...
CAGCCGATGGGGGTCTATATCATTGGCAATGCAATTAAGGAGGCGTTCATCGATTCCTCGCAATTGGATCGAATCTACAGCCAGGGTGCGGATACGGAGATAACGCTCAAATGCAGATGTAACCTGTCCCTGCACAAGCAATATATCACCCATAAGAATCTGGGCATGGTTTTCATAAGGGCTGTCAGGATAACTGGTTAAGTATGATTTACAAGTCCGAAATGCCTGTTTCCACTCACCCTGGTGGTATTGCGATTTGGCCAGCATGAGCTGAGCTGCGGGGTCTGCGTAATCTTTGTCCTGAGTCAGGATGGCATGGAAATAATCTTCTGCAAGTCCAAAACGGGCTTGATTGTATTGTTCCAGGGCCTGTTGGAAATGCACCCGGTATCCCAAGGAATCCAGGGTAATATTTGCGTCCAGAGACTGACAAATAAGCGGTAGAAAGACAGCCAGAACTTTTTGAAAAGAGCGCAAAGGCAATTCCTTTTGTTGTTTATGCCTCGTCCCAGATTTTATCCAGTAATCTTCCCTCCAGCTCTAGTGTATAACCTCTTTCTGAAAGCAGATCAGATTGAAGTATACCATGCCTTTCACCAACAGCAATTATTTTTTTCACCAGGGACTGTTCATCTTTACATTTGGTTATTCTGTAAAACGATGTTATGAATTTCCCATTATCCGCATCCGTAATGTTTTCATGGTTCGCCTTCAATTCTTTGGTTTTTAGGAAAGCTGATAAAAAATTCTCTTCATAATTATCAGCCCATTTTTTGACCCCGGACATTTCTTTCAGTGTGCCGTTATCATTTAGAATGGTGATCAATTCATTCACAGCATACACCCAGGCATAGTCCACCAGAAAATCCCGGCATGTTTTGAGCTGGAAATTGGAATACTCTGCCTGAACCCAGTTTTCTTCAGCCAGGACATATACAATCTTTTTCATGATCATTTTTTGCTTTGCAATATTTCTAAAATTTTCTTTATCAACGATCAGGTCTGAGATATGTTCTCTAAACTGCTTATTGTTAAACTTTTTTGACATCAATTTTTCCTAAGCATTTATCATTTATGTTACCACACTAAACGGGTAAAATACATAATCAATTCCTGAAACTCCACAATAAAACCCCATTACATTATAAAAAATTAACTGTTTAAACAGAAAATGGTTTCAAATTCGATTAACCGTGATTTCCTACCGGGTTAATAGTATAAAAATCTATATACGGTTTTCGCCACCAAAAAGTCCTGGCTTGAATCCCGGCCCGTGTCAATCAGGAATTTTACGGCTTCGGCCAGATTATTAAGGTCATCGTAAAAATAATATGTTCGAAACAATTTATCATTCATTTCCACAAGCTTGCCATCTCCGCCATAGGTAAAATTATTTTTTATTTCCCTATATTCACCCGTATCACGGACAAATTCCACATTGGTTTCAACTTCCTTTTTGCCATTTGGACCATAAAAGTATTTTACTGATTTTAATTTCACTCCGTCCTGTCCGTAGCGGCTATGCTCAACCAATTTTCCGGACAGGTCGTAATCGTTGAGCTCTTTGCCAACAATATTTCCGCCGGGTTCCTGGACAATTTGTTCAATTACATTGCCCTTTTCATTGTACCGCAGGATTTTTTTTTCAATCAGGTAATGCTGATCATTGTAAATCAGTATTTTTACTGTCTGGCCTTGTTCGTTTGTTTCGTATTCGTATTTCCGGTAGGTGCGGCTTTCCAAAAAGCCCCTGGGGTTGTAATAACTGTATGATACTTCTACCCTGGCACCACTGGTATCATAATGAACGACCTGGCTGGATAACAGCACCATTATGCTTTGTCCCGCAGTTTCTCCGGCTATATATTCATTGATTTCCCGGGACATGATCCCTTTTAAAGGAATTTGTCGTACAGTGTCAGCCGTTTTATCCGCTTCCAGTTCTTCCAGTTCCAGGTTTTCCCGGAAACTGTTCCGCTCGGACCATTCCAGCCATTCGCCCTGTTTCCTGCCATCCTTGATCATTCCCAGGGGAATGCTGAGGTCATTGTCCTTCTGATACACAAAACCGCTGACTTTTTCCTTACTGAAATTCTTGTAGAAGAGACCGTCCACTTCTACAATATCCTTAATATTGTGTTTTTCCGTCTGGGAAAAGGCTAGTGAGAAAAGCAAAATGATCATCAGCCAGGTTTGTTTCATTTTATAAAGTCTGGATATCAATGTATTATAGGTTCACTCTTCAATGAGCAGGCCTTTTTCAAAGATTCTCTCCCGGATTTTATGGCCCTTTTCATCCCAGGTGTAGCTGATACCGCTGCCATCATAAAATTTTCCTGTTTCCAGACGCTGGCCGCTCTTGTACCAGCGTTTGGACAATCCATCCAATTGTCCATTGCGGTAGTGCTGTTCGGACTTTTTCTGCCCATTATTATACCATTCCGTGATCCGTCCATTTTTCACACTGACATTGCTCAGAGCGTCTGCAATAAAATTTCCCTGGTAGCGCAGTTCTCCTTTTTCATTCCAATGGTGAACCAGACCATGGATTAGATCACTCACATAGGTTTTTTCGCTTTCTTTATTGCCATTCTCATACCATGTGGTCCATGATCCGTTCTTTTTCCCTTTCTTAAAGCTGTGCTCCAGTTTTTTCTGGCCGCTGCGGTACCATTCCGTTACCATTTTCACCTCACCAGCTTTATCGAATGTTTTTGAGCGGAATTTATTGCCATTACCATGGAAATCCACTTCCTTGACCTTGTGATGGCTGTTTTCTGTGATCTCCAAATACACCACCCGGTCCAGGACACCCTGTTCACTGCGTATCACCTCCTGAATGATATCCTGCCCCCACACAGCCAAAATCGGGATGAAAAATAAACTATATAAATACTGCCGTTTCATTGTCTGTAAGTATGTTTCCAGAAATTAAGAATTATTTCAGCAAAACCCCAGAGCAGCAGATTATTGCCTTATACTTAAGGTACTAGGGGGTTAGAAGCCTGAAAGCACAGATTGTGCTAATATTACTGAAACTCCAACCCTTATGATTGCTTATATAAAAATTTTACATTGAACTATTTTTTATCAACTTTCCATTCCGGTAGTTTCTCTCATATTCTATACTGCCATCCTCATTCCAGGCTGTCCATTTTCCATGGGGCACGCCCTTTTTCCATTTCTTTTCACTGGCTTTCTTTCCATCTAAATACCATTCTGTATCCAATCCGTATTTTTTCCCGTTCTGATAGGTTACTTTCATCTTTTCTTTATTATTATCGTACCAGGTAGTAAACAAACCTGCCTCTTTTCCATTCTCAAATGTACCTTCTGATTTTTTATTTCCATTGGAGTACCATTCACTTTGCAGGCCATGTTTTTTATTACTTTTGTAGCTTCTCAGTGATTTCGACTTCCCATCTTCGAAATATTCCCACTCTGTTTTATCCAATATTTTTCCACTTCCAAAGTTTGCTTCAAATGTTTTATTTCCATCTTCATTCCAAATTGTTAATAAACCATCTTCCTTTCCTGCTTTATAGGTACCCTCAGATGCTTTTTTCCCATTCTTGTACCATTCAATATTTAATCCATCTTTTTTTCCATTTTTATAGATCCTTTCGGATTTGTTCTGCCCGTTCTTGTAATATTGCCATGAATGAACTTCATTTAACTCACCGTTTTTGTATGTATTTTCTGAATTTTTCTTTCCATTTTCATACCAGGTAGTATGCAGGCCATCTTGTTTTCCATCCTTATAACTTCCTTCCTGCATGATCTGTTTATTCTCATACCAAGAAGTCCATTTCCCAACCCACAGATCATCCTGATATTTGCCTTCTAGTTTCTTATGACCATTTGCGTGCCAATCCGTGAATAATCCATCCTTTTTCCCATTCTTGTAAGTACCTCTAAACATACTGCCATCATTTTCATACCAAACATTCCAGGACCCATGTTTTAACCCATCCTTATAGTTTTCTTCCTCATATTTCTGACCATTCTCATACCATTCTGTGTGCAAGCCCTGTTTTATCCCTTCTGTAAAGTTCCTTTCTGTCTTTTTCTGCTTATTGGGGTGATATTCCCACAATTGATTATTAATTAATTGTCCGTCTACATATGTGCCTTCTGATTTTTTCAGCCCGTTTTCATACCAGGTCGTGAACAGTCCATATTCCTTTCCTTCCTCATAGTTCCCCTTTGATTTCTTCGCGCCGCTGTCGTAACGATGAATGATTTCGCCATTCCATATTTGCCCATTTCTTGTTTCCTTTTGGATATTTCCATCCTGGGCATAGTAGATAATGATATCCTCATTGATGCCAGTTGTATATAATTCTCCGGTAGAATAATATTGAAACGTTTTCTTGTACAGAAGCTGGCTTGAAGAAAATAATTTTTCTTCAATTAACTCTCCTCTTGAATCCCACATATGCCATAACCCATCTTCTCTATCAGCGGAATACAGGCCCCTTGACTGTGGTTTCCCATCTTCATGCCAACTGATGTATACGCCATTCCGTTCACCATCCTTATACATTTGTTCTGATTTTTTCGTCCCATTTTCATACCAGGTTGTAAATAATCCATTTTTCTTCCCATCCGTGTAAATCACCTCTGTTTTTTTATTTTCATTCTCAAAATATTCCCATTCGGTATTTTCCAGCAATTTTCCATCACTATATGCACTATCAGATTTCTGAAGGCCATTCTCGTACCATACAGTAAGCAACCCGGTTAATTTCCCCGCTTTATAAACTCCTTCTGTTTTCTTTTGCCCATTTTGATACCACGATATATATTCACCAGATTTTTGGTTATTTTTATAGGACTCAATAAACTTTTTTACACCGGTATCATAAAACCCTTGACGGGCAGTAAGTTCTTCATTGATGTCTTTACCTTCGAAACTGAGAACCAATTTTTTCAATCCATTGTCATGCCTTTCAATAACAATTTCATGTATTTCAGGCTTTTGCGCATAAGAGATAGACCAAAAAAACAAGATTAGGATTTTGACTAAAGAATTTTTCAAAATGGATGGTTCCTTTGTATTATTTTGGAATATAGTATGAGATATTATTAAACTATTTAGAAACTATAACTACGGCACCACTACTCAATTACAAATTTTTAATGCTTATCAATATTTCAATTTCAGTCGCCAATCACATACACCTTTATCACAATTGAAAAGAAAAGCAGTTGCACGATCAGATGGTCTTTCATTTATTCTTCTTTTTTCTTCAATTTCTCTGTTAACTCATTCACCTTCGACAATTTTTCCCATTTATCCCCTTCAACCATACTCAATATCATATTTTTAATGAAATCTTTGTATTCAGGATCTCTGCCTGCACACAGTTTATCGATCAACTGTTCTAATTCTTTTTCTTTCTTTGTCATTAAAGTATCTTGTAGTTACAATTTACGTACAATCACTCTATAAAATACAAAACCCCCACGATGGGGTTGATATAAAAAGGCTCTACGAATGGAACCAACTGTTGAAATATGGGATGAGGGAAGGAAGGAGTGGGTTATAAGTAAGAGTTGATTATTTCTTCACAGAACCATCTTTGTTCCATTCTTTTTTAGAAATTAATTCATCATCCTTGATAGTTCCTTCATACATCTTCTGTCCATTTTCATACCATTCAGTACCTAATCCATCTTCTTTCCCATCCTTGTAAGTTCCTTCAAAACTCTTCTGTCCATTTTCATACCATTCAGTAAATAAGCCATCTTCTTTCCCATCCTTCCAAGTCCCTTCTTCTTCTTTCTGTCCATTTTCATACCATTTAGTAACTAATCCATCTGGTTTTCCATCCTTGTATGTTCCTCTAAAATTCTTCTGTCCATTTTCATACCATTTAGTAACTAATCCATCTTCTTTATCATCCTTGTAAGTTCCTTCTCCCCTCTTCTTTCCATTTTCATACCAATCAGTATTTAATCCATCTAGTTTCCCATTCTTGTAATTATAGTCATATATCTTTTTCCCAGTACTATGAAAATAAGACTTCCATCTACCTTCTCTTTTCCCATTACGCATATTACCTATATAAACTATTTTAGGATTACTTTCTTCACCAAAATAACCATACACCTTACCCGTAATAGGTTTATCGCTAAACTTTACAGTATATAACCCATTATCCATTTTTATGAGGTCATTAGAATTGTATTCTTTTTGACAAAACCCAACTGAAAGAATTAGTAGTGATATTATTAAATAGTTTTTCATCTCAGACAAAATTTACATACAATCACTCGATAAAATAAAAAAACCCCACGGATTAGGTGGGGTTGGAATGGGTTAGGTGGTTTTTATTTAATCACAATTAGAGTTGTCTTGGTTTCCCACATACTCTTCAACACAAGATGGATATGGAGGACAGAGTTGGTTGTTGGTAATATTGAAATAAGAAGAATTACTCCAATCAATATTCAAATCACAGATACTCTCTGGTATTACTCCTGTGAGTTGATTATCATTCAAGATCAAATTAATCAGATTGGTCAGATTTCCTATCCCATGTGGTATCCCTCCCGTGAGTTGATTATTTTCTAAACTTAACTCAGTTAGATTAGTCAAATTACTTATTTCTAGAGGGATTGATCCTATGAGTTGATTATTGTATAAAAACAATCGATTCAGATTGGTCAGATTACCTATCTCAGGTGGAATTGATCCTATGATTTGATTATCCCGTAAATTCAAATAAGTTAGATTGGTTAAATTCCCAATTTCAGATGGTATCATTCTCGTGAGTTGATTACCATATAAAATCAAACGAGTCAGGTTGGTTAGATTCCCAATCTCTGGTGGTATTTCTCTCGTAAATTGATTATTACCTAAATGCAAACCAGTTAGATTTTTCAGATTCCTTATCTCTGATGGTATTTCTCCTGTGATTTGATTATTGTTTAATCCCAAATAACTCAAATTGGTCAGATTTCCTATCTCTGATGGAATAGGACCTGTTAGTTGATTCCAAACTAAATTCAAATAAGTCAGATTGATCAATTTCCCTATCTCTGATGGTATTCCTGTTAGTTGATTACTACCAAAACTCAAATAAGTCAAATTGGTCAGATTTCCTATCTCTGATGGTATCTCTCCCGTAAGTTGATTACCACCTAAATTCAAATAAGTTAGATTGGTCAAATTCCCTATCTCTGATGGTATCAAACCTGTAAGTTGAATATCGAGTAGATATAACGTATCAGTATCTTCTACTGAGTAGGTTACATCCCATAAGGTCACTTCAGTTGGAGTTGTATCTAATACTTCTTCTTGTTGTTCTTTTTGTTCTTCTTCACAAGTAATAAATACAAATAATAATAAAGGGAATAATAGATACAGTTTTTTCATCACAGACGAAATTTACATATAATCAGTCCATATAATAAAAAACCCCACGATGGGTGGGGTTTATATAATTTGATCAATCACCCATCAATACTCACTCAACAGTCACTGACTTTGCAAGATTCCTCGGCATATCTACATCACAGCCGCGTAAAACAGCTAAATGATAAGCGAGCAACTGCAATGGAATCGTGGCCAAAATGGGAAATGTACGGGGATGAGAAACAGAAATTTCAATCACATGGTCAGACAGGACTTCCAAATCTGATGTGATTCTATCCGTAACCGTAATGATTTTTCCTTTCCGCGCTTTGACTTCCTGGATATTGGATAAAACTTTCTCAAATGTCTGATCATGGGGCGCTAAAAAGACCACGGGCATTTTTTCATCAATGAGGGCGATTGGACCATGTTTCATTTCTGCTGCAGGATAACCTTCTGCATGAATGTATGAGATTTCCTTTAATTTCAGGGCACCTTCCAGTGCCACCGGGAAATTAGCACCCCGCCCCAGGTATAAATAATTATCGGCGTCAACAGTTTCTTTTGCTACTTTTCGGATATGATCGGATGTATTCAGAATATCCCGGACCCGATCCCCCAGATCATGAAGAGCATGGGTCAATTCTATGCCGTCCTGCTTGGAATATCCATTCTTCCGTCCCAGATACAAAGCCAGCATATAGAGTACAGATAACTGTGCAGTAAACGCTTTTGTAGAGGCAACACCAATTTCCGGTCCTGCATGCGTATAAATCCCGCAATCTGTCTCCCGGGAAATGGAACTTCCCACAACATTACAGATCCCAAACGTGAGACACCCTCTTTCTTTTGCTTTTTGAATGGCCGCCAGGGTATCGGCTGTTTCCCCTGACTGGGTTATTGCGATCACGACCGATCTGCTGTCAATCACAAGATCGCGATATCGAAATTCTGACGCGTATTCCACATGGACAGGAATACCGGCAAATTCTTCTAAAATATATTTTCCAACCAAACCGGCATGCCAGGATGTACCACAGGCAGTAATATAAAAATGACGAGCCCGTTCAATCCGCAGTAATTGATCCTGAATTCCACCTAAGTGAACCGTTCCTTCGTCCAAAATGAGACGGCCGCGCATTGTATCAACAATGGTTTGTTCTTGTTCATATATTTCTTTAAGCATATAATGGGGGAAATTCCCTTTTTCAATTTCTTCCAGGGTAAAATCAATCCGCGAAATTTCCTTCTCAACCATCTGATTATTTTCCAACTTTTTGATCTCGTACCCATCGTCTCCAATCGTTAAGCATTCTCCCTCTTCCAGATAAATCACATTCCGTGTATGCTCCACCAAAGGAGATGCATCACTGGCAAGGAAATATTCTCCATCACCAACCCCAAGTACGAGGGGACTTCCCATCCGAGCGGCGATCATCTGGTTCGGTTCATCTGAACACATAACAACAATCCCATAAGTGCCAATCACTTTTTGCAGCGCATAAATAACTGCTTGCTCGAATGTTGTTTTTTCTTCATGATAAATGGTTGAAATCAATTGAACCAGGATTTCTGTATCTGTCTGGGTCCTGAATTCAACGCCCTTCTGTTCCAGCAATTTTTTCAAGACAACATAATTTTCAATGATTCCATTATGGATCAAGGTGAATTTTCCAGTATGATCGGTGTGCGGGTGTGCATTCAGGTCAGAGGGTTCACCATGGGTTGCCCACCGTGTATGGCCAATTCCAACAGTTCCGGATATTGCAGAATCATTGATAAGGGCTTCCAGATCTCTCACTTTTCCGGCCTTTTTAGTCACCGTGAACGATCCGTTTTCCATAATGGCAATTCCTGCAGAATCATAGCCACGGTATTCCAGTCGTTTCAAACCCTTGATGAGCAGTGGAACAGCATTATTGTTTCCAAAATAGCCTATGATACCGCACATAATCTTAGAGAATAGTTAAGGATTTACGATTAATAAATGAATTTGCTATGTTTTTCATAATCTTCTTTTATTGTAATAATAGCATTTCCCAATCAGCAGGATAAATGCTTTTCACTGAAAATAAACACCATCAAAATACGAAACAACTCATTATTCCCATTCAATGGTCCCCGGGGGTTTGGAGGTAATATCGTATACAACCCGATTGATACCCCGAACAGAATTCACAATGCGATTGGAGATTTTGGTCAACGTTTCCGGCGGCATGCGATACCAGTCTGCTGTCATACCATCGGTACTGGTTACAGCACGAATGCCAAGGAGGTTCTCGTAGGTGCGCTGGTCGCCCATGACACCTACCGTTTGCACGGGGATCAACACAGAGAAGGCCTGCCAAATCTCATTGTATAAATTATCCTCGTGCAAGATGTCCATATAGATCTGGTCTGCCTCCTGCAGAATTTGTATTCGCTCTTTTGTCACTTCGCCAATGATTCGCACACCCAATCCCGGCCCCGGGAAAGGGTGTCGTTCGATCAACGATTCGGGTAATTCTAATTCCCGACCGACATTGCGAACTTCGTCCTTGAATAATTCGTTCAACGGTTCCACCAATTCAAATTCCATATCTTCCGGAAGTCCGCCTACGTTATGGTGGCTTTTTATAACGTGTGCCGTCCGGCCCTTGCTTACGCCGCTTTCAATCACGTCCGGGTATAATGTTCCCTGGGCCAAAAATGACATCTCTCCCATTTCCCCGGCAATCCGATCGAATGAATAAATGAATTGGTTACCAATTATTTTTCTTTTTTTCTCGGGATCCGTCACTCCTTCCAATTTGGATAAAAACAATTCCGATTCGTCATAAGCATAAATATTGACACCCAATCCATCGCTGAGAGCCTTAACGCATTGTTTCGCTTCATCTTTGCGCATGAGACCATGGTCAATCAATACGGCAGTAGATCGGTCTCCAATGGCTTTATGAAGCAATGCCGCCACAACGGATGAATCCACACCGCCGCTGACCCCCGCAAGAACCTTTCCGTCACCGACCTGTTTTCGAATCAACTCTACCTTTTCCTGGATAAAGTTGCCTGCTGTCCATGTGGATGCGCAGTCTGCGATTTTAAAAAGAAAATTCCGCAGAATGGTTTCTCCTCCTTCTGTATGCGCCACTTCCGGGTGAAATTGGGTGGCAACCCGTGATTGATCTTCATTCGCCATGGCCGCGATAATACCGTTGGAAGAATGGGCAAGAATATGCCAGTTGTCCGGAAGTTTTGTCACGCGGTCCATGTGGCTCATCCAAACTTGGGAACTTCCTGAAACTTCCGAAAATAATCCGGTAGAATCATCAACTTCGATCTTAGCAAATCCATATTCGCCCTGGCCCGCGGATTCCACAGAACCTCCGGCATGATGAGCCAGGAGCTGCAAACCGTAACAAATTCCCAGAATGGGCAGTTCTGTGTCTAGGACCGAAGGATTGAATCCCGGTACTTCATCCCCATACACACTGGATGGCCCCCCGGAAAGAATCAGTGCTGCTGGTTTCCGGTCTAAAATATTTTCCAGGGAAGTTTCAGATGGCAGGATTTCAGAAAACACTTTCTGTTCCCGGACCCGGCGGGCGATCAGCTGGGTGTATTGGGAACCAAAATCCAGAATGACCACACCGTTTTTATAATAATCATCCACCGTCAATTATTTCTTCCAGTTTCGTAAAATACGATTCATTGGTCATCTGAAAATGAATCGGGGTAATGCTCACATACCCGTCACAGACTGCCTTGCTGTCGTAGTAAAGCTCCTGATCATCATCAACAATTTTGCCCTTCATCCAATAATAGGTTCTACCCCGGGGATCCTTACGCTGGTCAAAGTCATCCTGAAAATACTGGTTCCCCTGGCGCGTAACCTTGATACCCTTAATTTCTTCTGGTGGGCAATAAGGCACATTTACATTCAAAAGCGTACCACTGGGTAAAGTATTGTTGGTTAAATAATGAACAACCTTGATCGCTGTCTCTTTGGCTCCGCGAAATTCGTCAGAATTGAAGGAGTTTATGCTGATCGCCACTGAGGGGATACCCAGCATGGTCCCTTCTGTGGCCGCAGATACGGTTCCGGAATAAATGATATTGTTGCCCAGATTTGCTCCCCGGTTAATGCCGGAAATCAGAACATCGGGTTTCTTATCCATTAGAGACCTGATAGCAATTTTGGCACAATCAGCAGGAGTTCCCGAAACAGCAAAACCTTCGAATCCGCCTGTTCTATGAATCCCTTCAACACGCAACGGATCCGAGAGCGTGATAGCATGACCAACAGCACTTTGCTCTGTATCCGGGGCAACCACCGTCGTTTGTCCCACTTCCTGCATGGCTTCCCACAGGGCATAGATGCCCGGGGCAAATATGCCGTCATCATTTGTGATCAGTATTTTGGGTTTACTCAAGAAAGCAACTCGATCAGCAGGGCTAATTTCATCTTCATCTCACTGCGATGCACAATGTAATCGATGAATCCCTTTTCCAGTAGAAATTCAGACCGCTGGAATCCTTCTGGCAGATCCTGCCCAATAGTTTGTTTTATCACCCTCGGGCCGGCAAATCCGATCAGAGCACCAGGCTCTGCCAGGATCACATCTCCCAGCATGCCGTAACTGGCCGTAACCCCGCCTGTAGTGGGATCTGTCAGGATAGGGATGTATAACCCTCCTTCCTTAGAGAATTTGGCCAGCCGGGTACTGGTCTTGGCCAATTGCATCAGGGAAATAGCCCCCTCCTGCATTCGGGCCCCGCCGGAGGCACAGATCATGATCAGCGGTATTTTCTTTTCCCCGGCATGCTGAATGGCCCGGGATACAGCTTCCCCAACGACCGAGCCCATACTTCCACCAATGAAATTAAAATTCATGATACCCAGGATGATATCCCTGCCGTCCATCTGCCCTTCAAAAATCTTGATGGCATCTTTCTCTCCCGTCCTGATATGGGCAGCCGTGATCTGGTCACTGTATTTCTTAACCGCCTTGAATTGAAGAAAGTCTTGAGGCGCCAGATCTGCAAACAGCCGGTTTTCTGTGCCTTTATCCAGTAACAACTCTATGTAAATGGTATCAGCCACACGAAAATGATGCTGACAGTGATGGCAGACAGAGAGATTCTTTTCCATCTCCGGTCTATACAGTACCTCACCGCAAGAAGGACATTTATCCCAGAGACCGTCAGGAACAGATTTCTTTTCTCTGTCCTTAACTTTTTTATCCCTACGCTGAAACCAGGACATAGTTAATATTTTATTTTCTTCATGATTACAGCATTTTTCCCATCACCGTAATAATTTTTTCGGATCGCGATTTGCTGAAACCCCGCTTTTTGGTAAAGATTGATGGCGGGGAAATTACCTTCTTTTACTTCTAAAAATACGGATGTTTTGGGCGGAATATTCTTTAAAAAATGTTTAAGCAGTTTCCACCCACAACCTTTGGATCTAAATGGGGTATCAACCACTAGGTTCAGCAGGTGCACTTCGCAGCCGTTGTACCTGGCCATGGCATACCCCATGGTTCTATTCTCATCAAGTATAACCCATGTTTTGCGGTCTGATCTGAGTTTCAATTCTTCAGCCAGCGTGGCGGTGGACCAGGGATCTTTTGTAAAGACCCTTTTTTCTATACTTTTTATCTGCTGTAAATCAGTTGATCGACCTGGGCGAATGGTCATTTGCCAATACCGACCTTAAAAGGGGCAATATAATCCGGCTCTAATTCATATGGCTTCTCAATAACAAACTGATCATATTTTTTACTGCCCAGAAGACCAACCCACCTGGAAGATGGAGCAGTGGTTGTGGCATTCAGATCCGTGGAGATTAATTCATGACATTGCCATTGGAATATGGTTGCACATTCATCCAAATCATCCAACAGATCTTCCAGGTCGTTTACCACCGGTTTGGAAACGGCAATCGGCAATTCATCCTGCCAGGAAAAACACTGAGAAAAGATACGCCTGCCATGAGAAAGCACCAGGCCCAGGGTCGGTTGATGCTTTGCAAGGCCAAAAGCCATGGCTTCTATTGTGGGCACCGCAAGGATAGGCAGGTTGTGGGCAAAAGCAAACCCTTTGGCAAAACCCAGGCCTATCCTAAGACCCGTGAAGGAACCGGGACCGATACTAACCGCCACAGCATCAATCATTTTCATTTCCTGGCCGGAATCATAAATGACAGATTCCACAAAGGAAGGTATAATTTCTGCATGTCTCCTTGGCATTTCTTCCTCCCTGAACGCCAGACAGTCCTGCCCCTTGATCATGGCTGCACCACAGATCGTGGATGATGTTTCCAGAGCCAGTATCAGGTGATCACTCATCCAAATACCAGCCTTTCACCGTTATTGTCCTGGTATCCGGTTCAGCCTTTGAACGGCGAAATTTGATAATGATTGTTTCTTTCGGCAAAACTTCGGATATGATATCCGCCCATTCGATTAAAGTCACCGCATGCTCAGGTGCCAGGTATCTTTCGCCACCAATGTTGAAAAAATCATCAGCATGCTGCAGCCGGTAACAATCAACGTGATGCAGGTTATGGGGGGAGCCAGCATATTCAGAAACAAGTTTGAACGTAGGTGACCCCACATGTTCCCTGATGCCAAGCCCACTGGCAAAACCCTGTGCAAAGGTGGTCTTTCCAGAACCGAGGTTTCCCAAAAGAGCAATTACGTGGCCTGCAGGGACAGAATCCGCCAATTCAGCTGCAAATTCCTGGGTCTCTGTAACGGATCGGCAATTCCGAACCATACCGTTAACGAGCCTTCATTACAGCTACCGGCACCATCATTTCTTCCATACTGATACCGCCATGCTGGAATGAATTCTTGAATTTCGATAAGAATTTATGCACCTGGTTTGGATAGACGAAAAAGACATCGTCCCTGGCAATCAGATAGGTGGGCTGCGGCCCAAATGCAGGCAGTCGGTATTGTGCAGGATCATGGATGATCAGAGCATTGCGATCCTTGGTATTCAGGTTACGGCCATATTTATATCTTACTCCGGTAGATGCTTCTCTGTCGGCCGCCACCATCACATCTTTCTGAACCCGGATACTGCCGTGGTCACTGGTAACAATGACTGTAAAATCACTTTCACTTAATTTTTTCAGGACCTGCAGTAGCCAGGAGTGTTCCAGCCATGATTTTACAGCTGCCCTGTACCCTGTTTCATCCTGGACTATTTCTTTCAATACATCGGTCTGGGAACTGCGGTGGGCCAGCATATCCACAAAGTTCACTACCAGAGCAAGCATGTCTCTCTGCAGAAAATCCGGAATACGGTTCTGAAATTTCTTTCCTTCCTCCACTGCCCAGATCTTATGGTAATGCATGGATTTATCTCCCAGGCCCAGGCGCTTAAGCTGGTCCTCCAAAAACTGTGGTTCCAATAAGTTCAGGCTGGAGGTATGTTCTACCATCAAGCGTGCTTGTTCCGGGTATTTTTTTACCATTTCATCAGGAAACAGGCCGCAGAAAATGGCATTCCTGGAATAGGGCGTCGCAGTGGGCAATAGAGAGAGTTTGTAACTTACATTAACGTTAAACATCGACTCAAAAATAGGCATCAAAGATTGGAACTGGTCATGGCGCATGCAATCCACCACAATAAGGCAAACTTTTTCATTTTGCTCCAGGCATGGTTTTACAAATTGAGTGACCACATCCGGTGACATAGCAGGGCGTTTTTCAGAACGAATCCAGTCTCGGTAATGTGATTCAACGAAAAAAGAAAATTCACGATTACAGGTTTTAATTTGTTCACCGAGAATCGTGCCCAGTCCGGTATCTTTAAATTCATCAAATTTGATCTGCCAATCCACCAGGCGGTTGTAAAGGTCCCACCAATCCCGCATATCCATGGTTTCCTCCAGCCGGAATTCTATTTTCTGAAATTCCTGAAGATATTCGCTGGTGGCTTTCTCCTCGCCTAGTTTTACCTTTTCCAATACCTGCTTGCAGGCCATGAAGATCTGGCTGGGATTTACTGGTTTGATTAAGAATTGTTCAACCTGTCCAGTGATGGCCTCATCCATGAGCCACTCGTCCTCTGTTTTGGTGATCATGATCACTGGCAGATACGAATTGATTTTTTTAATCTCCATCAGGGTTTCAAGGCCGTCCATCCCAGGCATGGACTGATCGAGTAAAACCAGTGCAAAGGAATTCTTTTGCACCAGTGCGACTGCATCGTTCCCATTTGCGGCCGGCGTAAGGTTATAGCCTTTTTCCTCTAAATAAAGGATATGAGGCTTCAAATGATGGATTTCATCATCAACCCATAGTATATGTCCGCGTGAATGTTCCATGTCAGTTTTCTTAAGCTACGGTAGGTCCAACTTTAACAATATATTTCCAGAATTGTTTTATTTTGTTGTCATTGTCCAGACACCATCCCAGTTTTTCTCAGGAGGATTTTCCTTAAACAATTCACAGCGATGGATGAAAATTGCAGAAGGTGTTGTATTCCTGGATGTAAAATGGTCTTCCATGGTTTCTGTTTGGGTAAACTGATGGAGAGCTGCATCCCATTTCTGCTGAAAATATAAATCCATTCCTTTTTCGAATTCTTTGATCAGGTCCAGGGACTTTTTTTCAATGGTTGCCTTTCTATCTACCAGTTCGTAAACCTTCACCGGAACATTCTTACCCTTCACTCGGGTAAAATCCACAAATCGGAAAATATAGTCATCTTTCGCATTCTCGTAAATTCCATGTCCGACAAAATTATAAATACCATATTGCTTCGCTGAAGATTCCAAACGGGCTGCCAGGTTTACCGTATCACCCATCATCGTATAATTCATGCGCATATCGGAACCCATATTACCCGTAACCATGTTCCCGCAATTGAGACCGATCCTGTGCCGCATGGAGTAAACAATATCGGGCCAGTCCCCTTCTGCCTTCCACTTTTCACGCAGGTTATCCAGCTCTTCCTGCATGACCAGGGCCGCTTCACATGCTTTTTTCTCCTGGTTTTCCACCGGCGCCGGAGCCCCGTAAAAAGCAACAATGGCATCACCAATATATTTATCCAGGGTACCCTCATTATCTAAGATCACCTTCGACATGACAGTTAAATATTCATTCATCAGTGCTACCATGCGTTCCGGTTCCAAAACTTCCGAAAATGTGGAAAAGTTTTGAATATCAGAAAAGAATGCTGTGTGGTAGCCCATAACACCCCCAAGTTTCGGGGCTTGTTTTTCCTCATACATTTTATCCAGAACTTCCGGTGCAATATAGGTACCAAATGTTTCCCGCAGAAATTTTTTATCCTTCTGCTCATGAAGGAATTGAAAGATCATATTGCTGGCATAGGTAAAAATGATACCAGCCAGGGGAGCGACAATTGGCATTACATAGGTTTCCCCGGGTTGGGGCAAAGTAACCTGCAGTTTAGTGTACAGGGAATCATGTAATCCTGCAGGCAATATACTGGACAGGGAGGCTTTTATTATCCACCATAGGTCGTTTGCAAACAATCCACAGGCAACGCCAAAATATAAAACACATTCGCTCAGGATCACCACACCAGCGAGTATAGGATGAAGGGTAATTTTTGTAAGCAGTATGTATGCGATCGTACATAATAGGGTTATCAGTAGAAAATGTTCCAGGGGATAAAAAGATCCATCTGCCAGGATCCGGGTGATCTTCCCCCCAAAAACAACCAAATAATTTTTATGAAGTATGGTTTGAATGGCATTGGCATGGGTTTCCATCCCCGGTGTCAGCTGGCTCAGGCCCATATAATTGTAAAAAGGTGTGGATTTTACATCGTGGAGAACCTCCACATTTACCCCAAAGATCACAATTTTATTATAGAATGGGGACTGGGTGACGTCGAAATCATCACCCAAGCCCATGAGTGCCATCATTTCTGCCCTTTCAGACTCATCTTTCATTGCCAAGATCCATTCCGGAATCTCTCCCGGTAGGAACTGACTCATCCAATCCATGTCTTCCGCAAGCTCAAATTCTTTTGTATCCAGAACCTGAGCCAGGGAGAACCGGGGAAATGTTCCCCAGGGTTTAATATCCTGATCGCCCGGCATCATATACCCGGACGGCGGGCCGTAATAATTAACCAGAAAATTATTTGTTTTTCCATAAGATTTAACCATCAAAGGACCAAATTCCCATTCATTGTCTGCTGCATGAAACTCCGGAACAGTCTCATCAGGGATATTTAATAATTCTTTCACACACTTCATCCCCAGGGAAAGATAGGCTCTTCCCGGTTCATGGTCCATATACCCAGCGATACTGTACTCCCTGGAAAAGCCATCAATATCCAGCATATCATTGATGAGCCCTGTGGTCGGGTTCGCTTCCATAAGTTCCGGAACCGGATAGGCGATATACTGCGGGGGGATGCGGGAAGACTCGCGCACCATTTTTACATCCATCACCACTTTTGTACCATTGGCCTGGGCTTTTTTGATCGATTCCGCGAGAACTATATCTCCGTGACCGGGCAGATACTGGCGAAAATCATCTGGCAGATTATTGCTTACGCTGCGTAAATATTCTGAGCGGGCATCCGGCGAATCAAACTGGATATCAAACGCAATAACCCTGGCACCCGCCTTTGTGAGATTATCTACAGCGACAGCCCAGATATCGCCCCTTGGATATGGCCAGGGAACTTTCTTTTCCTGAAGCAGGCGCCAGGATTCATCATCTACTTCCACCAATACCACATCCGTACCCAAGTTAATGATTGTGGAATCGCTGGCCCGCCAGCCGGTCAAAGGTCCCCGAACGGAATGAAAACGATAGTCATAGGTTTTTAATTCCAAAAAATCAAATATACCCACCCAATGGAGAATGGAGGTAACAACAATGGCACCGGCGGTCAACAACAGATCGACCGTATGTTCTTTTAGGAATTTTATAATGGTTTCCATTAGAAGCGGTAACCCAGAGTCATATAAAAGCCCGAATTGTTGATACTTAAATTCTCACCGGTATCATCAATTTTACCATTGTTGTCATTATCCAGGCCATCGCTGTCGTTGCCTTTTGCATAATTCATTCGTATGGACCCATTGGCGCTTAGGGTCAAGTTTTTGATAATATCCAGGTCAGCACCAAATTTTCCGCCGTAAAGCATAATAGCTGTATTATCTTTTTCACCGTTGGTCATATAATCCAGGCCACCTTTAAATCGTAATTTGCTCTGCCAGTTGGGAGTGATGCGGTCAAACCAGGGAAATGTAAAAAGCCTGAACTGCATTTCATACTGAGCGGTCATGGTCATGGACATCCAGGAACTCTCGTTTTTGTAGGCAATATTATTTTCTCCCATTACAGGCATATAAAGTTTCGTCATATTGGAAGAGAAAGCAGTGCTCAGGGATTCAGCAAACCTTGTGGAAACGACGGCAGAATAGGATTTCGTGTCCGATTTTTGAAACAGGTAATCTATTTTCCGGTCTTCTGCAAGATTATCAGTATAGGTAATCGAATTCACATTAAAGGCAATGGTACTTGCAGAAGATGATCCTGAACTGGGAATATTGACAGATGCCATGGTATTCAATGCCTGGGAATCCTCCCGGTTATCAGCAAGAACATTGCCATAACTATCTGTGACCAGGCTGTCAATGCCATTACCCTGGTTGATGGATTGCAGATTAAAAATTAGTGACACTGCTCCGGGTCCTGGAACCAGCGTGGTATTGAGCATCAGGGTTTTAGTCTGAAGAGGATTGACTACTGTTTCAGTCAGATTATTATCTTTATATTTATAGCCCACTGCAACCATCAGTCTGCGACCCAATGCAGATACACGATCATTAAAAATAAATTCTCGTACATTATTAGTTAGATATGGATTTCCCATACTCTTGTATTCAGGTCCTATCTGACGGTATTCTATCAATAAATTATTGAATGAATAGCTACCTTTAACGCGCAGGTTAAATGCGGATGATGGCATATTGATGATCGCCCTGAGCTTGTTTTCTTGAAAAGCAATTGGATCCAGGGGCACCAGGGGTACCATATACAAGGGGTTTATAGTAATAATATTTTCATAATTCGCAGGTTCAGGGAAATCTTTGATGGGTATATTCATAAGTGAATCATTATCCAGGGAGTCCAAAAGCACATCTGCCTCTTCCAGAGATAAAGCACCGTCCCAGATATTGGTATTAGTCCAACTCATATTCCAGGCCATTTGAAACAGCAGCTTTCGGTTATCAAGAGCTTTTTCAAAGTCGAACCCAAACACTATATTTTCCAAAGGTGTACCATCATTCCAGTTTTTTTCTGGTATGATGAACGAATTTCCTAGTGCTGTTGCCAGCTGGCTGAATTCTGAAAACGAATAATCTCCCGCAGGAATTGAACCCAGGGTTGAGTCCACAGCAAATGTACTTGTACCGGGCACACTTCTCTTGATCTTACTAAAATCATCTTTGACCCTCAAAAAATGGATACCCGCCTTTAGTGATTTAAACGCATTTAATGATAATCTGGCTGCCAAGACACCCCGGGGAAAAGTATAGCCCGTCCTGGTTAAACTATAGATGGTTGTCACTAAGCTGCCCGAAGAATCAATTTTCGTATCATTTTCAATGATTTTTAAAGCACCGTCTATCTTATTCTGATATTGAACTCCACGATTCAATTCGCCATTTACGTATTGTACCTCGAAATAAGGCAGGTCAATATTTATGTGCTGTCCCCGGACACGTTTCCCATCTAATAAATAAGGTGACAGGGCGGGATAAATATCCCCATACTCCAGTTTGAGGTAGTCAGCCACCTGAAGGGTTAATGCCTCGCGGTTCAATGGCTGCATGTAAGGGGATTCACGGCTGGATCTTCGAATTGAATAACGGGCTTTTACCCAACTGAGTTCAGCATCAAACTTGGCATTATACTCATTTTCAGCCAGGGTGATGCCCGAAGCGGTATTGATTGAGTTTTTACCATTCAAGGAACCTTTGTACTTGAATGCTTCTGTCATATTGACCATGCCTTTGTTCACATTAAAGGACCATTCAACTGGAGTTACATCCAGGCCAAAGGATGTTTTGAAATAAATACGTACCGTATGCAGGCCAGGATTTAATTCTTGTTCAGGAACAAGGGATAGAACATCGCCTGCAATTATGGTGACTGCAGTAACATCCTTACCATCCAGCAATACCTGATAATTTCCTTGATCTATGGTGGGAGCATTAAACAGGGATAATGAAATAACGACTTCATTTGGGCGATTTAGCGAACCAACTTCCGGCGACAATATCAATATATCCACATCTACAAAATCACCAGTATCCGTTTCTTTCTTCTTTTTTGTCTTTATCTCCGTATCCCCACGAACAGAGAATTGCAATGGATTTGCAAATGGATTTTCATCAAATGGAATCCCTATCTGGCCACTATCCATTTTCTGTAAAACAGCCGCATATTCCAATCCCGGTTCTACAACACGGAAACCGGGTATGATTCCTACCCATGATCCAGCATTGTATTCCATCGGTATTTCCTGATAGCTGATTTCACCCTGTTCACGGAAAAAAAGCATGCCCGATACAACAGGGTCATCCTGAATCAACAGGATAACAACTTCCACATCTTCACCACTTTTTACACCCGTGGGCGGGATATGCAGGTAAGATTCCGTGGATTGCGGGAATGATTTTGGACCAAGGAATATAGCTAAAACAATGACAAGGGTCGGATAAATACGACTCGACATAGGCTCAATTTTATTGGATTTAAAGTAGAAGGGAAAAGGTTATTGATATTCAATAACCAGGACTTTCTGGGTACCGTCGGGTCCTTCAAGGTAAATACGGACCTGTGACGGACCTTCCTGGGCAGCACTGGGATCGGAAGGAACAGAATTTGGATCTGTTTCTGCAGCTGCAACCTGGCCATCTGGGGTTGAGGATCCGGTCATACCCACAGTCACATCCACTTCCTGCCCTGTCTCTGAATTGACCAGGCCAATAATTCCCTCGAGTCCAATTACCTGGTCGCCGGTCGTGGGATTCGAAAGCAGCCAGAAATCGGTTCCTTTAACAGAAGCAACAGATGTTGGAGTCTGGATCACAAAATCCGTATTCTGTTTTTTTACCGTAGCCCGGATCGTACCCCCATCCATATTGATTTTTTTTGAAATGCTGGCTGCAGTTCTCTGGCCGGTAATGACTACTTCAGAATCTTCCTTGAGTTTTAGGGTGGATTTATCGTCGATAAAAATCACCGCAGCAAAACCAGTGCGCCCTGTACGTATTTTATCACCATCATCAAGAATCGTACCTGGCTTCAGATCAATAAACTTTTTTTTTCCCACTTTCATCAGCTCTACTTCCCCTTTGACCTTGGTAGCAACAGCAATTTTATCTGCAAAAGAAAGGGAACAAAATAAAATGAACGGTATAATGAATCTGAAAACTTTCATCATTCCACCGTAATGCCCTGAATGACATAATTCTGGCTCAGTATCTGATTTAACAGATAGTTGACCCCCGCTTCATCCACATTCACACCATTGATCTCCAGTTGCCCCGTGGGCACAAAGCCCTGCAATTCATTGCCCTGCCCAAACAAGGCATTGAACTGGTCATCGCCGAGCGCCTGCTGAAGAGCCATAAGCAATGCGTTTGTAGCGGAGCCGGTGGTTTCCACCTGTCCAGAAACACCGATCTTGAAACTGTAAATGGAAGATATCATATCCTGTTCACCTGCTGTTGTGGGCGTCGTCTTCCTTACCTGCCACACGTAGACTTTACTCTCTTCCAGCGGATAAGCCCCGCTGAATGGATACTGAAAACTGTTCACATTATCAATTTGGTACCAGGATTCCGATTGGTCAAAAGGCAGTACCCGCTGGTCCTCGATAGCATCTTCCGGCGAACTATGGGTGCCCTGGACGAATTCTGCGACCCGGATAAAGGTATTAAAGCCACTTCCTGATTGGGAAAACCATTGAAAAATCGGAAAGGTGGTGTAGACCAGGGTATTCGATGTGTCTGCCAATGCCCCTCCGGGAGATTCAAGACTGATTGATACCGGTGACTGCACAATGATCGTTTTTGAATCCGAAGCCAGTTCCGCTTCTGTTTCGCCGGAAAGAACTTGTACTTCAAACGT
>Ga0208765_1000613_pt1 | contig 23583 bp, 22 predicted proteins | sample ETNtaG_2_FD_185783 | JGI IMG/M metagenome (GOLD analysis project Ga0208765, IMG submission 185783) | Marine microbial and viral communities from oxygen minimum zone, Eastern Pacific Ocean - ETNP201406SV203 (SPAdes) (version 2) | ecosystem: Environmental > Aquatic > Marine > Oceanic ...
AAATGGACTCGGCCAGATTTGAACTGGCGATCTTCGCCATGTGAAGGCGACGTCAAAACCCCTAGACCACGAGTCCGATGGCCCGGCCACCCACGAACCTCGCTTAACGATGACGCAGCCCATTCGGGCGTGCTCATGCGTGCAAGGCATTGAAGAACGGGCTTCACACCCCTCGCTTCGGTGAGAGCGTGAGTGAAGACGTCGAAGAGGGCATGTTCTCTGCAGCGGGTGACCCTGAGAACCCCGACCTCGTCGAAACTCCGGTTGATGTAGGGGGCTCGTCACCTGTCGTTGAAGAGTGGAAACCCTCCCTTCGCTACCGCATCCAGCAGAAGACTGGTTGTGATGTCGGTGTATTCGCTGAGAAGGACACTTGGTACGCATTCGTCATCTCAGTCATCATGTTCTCAGTCATCGCCACGGCCGGTCTTTCCATCTTTGAATCCACTTCAGAGAGCTTCGGCACCAGCGATGACATCGTTCCCACGCCCGATTTTGTCACACCAACTCTGAATCGTACCGCGTACGAGGCCAATTTTACCGATGAGAACGGTACACTCCAACTCTCAGAACTGCGTGGCTACACTGTGATTCTTGATTTCATGGCCGTCGCCTGTTCCAATTGCCATTACGTGCAGGAACACTTGGATGACTCCCAGGCTGATTTCGAGGCTCTAGATGGCCCTTATCCAGTGGTAATCATCTCAATTGGAGTTTGGTGGGACAGTGAGAGTTTTGAGGATTTGAATGAGACCTTTGGGAGTGGAGAACGAATGATGCCCTGGATTGTTGCCGTTGCAGATGGAGACGATGTCATCACCAACGATTCAATCACCAGCATTGTTGCCCATTATTCTGCGCAAGCCATTCCACTCGCTCTGGTCATAGACCATGAAGGCTACATGGTCCACAAGACCAATACCGGTACTCCAAGCGACCAGTGGGCTGGTTTCGATGAGGCTGTTGAACTCTCAGTAGCTGGTGAGGCCGAGTCTCTACGTGGCGGTTTGGCCAAAGTGGACACTTCTGCACAAGGCATATTCTTCCTTGGGCTGATGCTAGGCGTCTTGGTTTACTTCTCTCCCTGTGCATTCCCAATTCTTCCTTCATACATTGGATACTACATTTCGCTTGGCGCACGCGAGGAAGAGTTGCGCGAGAGCGGGAAGTTGCAGGGCAAGATGCCCGGACACCTCTCGGTCGGATTCTTGGCAGGCATGGGCATGATCACTTTCTTCCTCGTTCTTGGCATCTTAGTAGTTGGACTTTCTGAGATATTACCCATCTCTCTCTACTTGCACAATTTCGCACTGGCGATTGCCATCCTACTCTTCATTCTCGGCTCATTCATGCTGATGGGAGGAACTGCACACCTGCTCGGATGGGTGGACAAACATATCGTTCAGCGCTTCTCGACCACAGAGATGGATGACCAATTCACACCACGCCGAAACATGTACCTATGGGGCATTGGATATGCAGCCGGGTCAATCGATTGCACCGCTGCTGCTGTCATTCCTTTCGTGGGTTATCTCACCGTCATAGGTGGTACCTCAATCTACACGGGACTGGCTGGCATCATGCTCAGCGTTCTGCTGTTGATGACTGTGGTCACCGTATTGGTTGGAACCGGTCGAGAAGTGTTCCGCCAGGTGCTGATGAAGGCCAGTGGAATGATCAAATTGGTTGGCTCATGGATGATGATGTTTGCAGGCATAATGCTGACAATTTACCTGACAAACTCAGAATTAACCAATGCGATTCTCTGATATACTGTCGTCATAGGCGCTGAACTGAATGCTAGACCTCATTCTGGTCCTCGCAGTTCTCATCGCCGCTTACATGGCGTGGAACATCGGGGCCAACGATGTTGCCAATGCGATGGGTACGAGCGTAGGCTCTGGCGCCCTTACTTTGCGCCGTGCGATCATCGTTGCTGCTGTGTTTGAATTCCTTGGTGCCGTGTTGTTCGGTAGTCACGTGACAGATACGATTCGAAAAGGCGTGCTCGATTTCGGCGATGATGCAACGCTAGCAGCATATTCTGAGGAATTGATGTACGGATTCATGGCTGCCCTTCTTGCCGCCGCCATCTGGCTGACCGTGGCCACAAAGTGGGGATTGCCAGTCTCAACTACCCATTCTATTGTCGGTGGCGTCATCGGCATGGGACTCTTCATTCGCCCGAGCGCAGTGAACTGGGGCAAAGTCGTCGAGATCGTACTCTCTTGGGTCGCATCACCCCTTCTGGGTGGCATCCTCGCCTTCCTGTCCTTCTGGGTAATCAAGAAGGTGATTATGGAGCACGACAATCCAGTAGAGCGAACTCGAACAATGGCCCCAATTCTTGCATTGCCCACCTTCTTCGTTCTCGGCCTAGCACTGCAATTCAAAGCCCTCAAGGGATTCTACAGCAATCTCGACTCTTCTGGTTACATCAACAAAGAAAATTGGCTACCTGCCGAGGCAGGAACCTCATTCAATCCTATGGTAGAAGGAGCATGGATTCCAGCAAACTCACTTCTAGTGGCGCTGGCAATCGGCATTCTTGCGAGTGCTATGATGTATTTCGTCCTGCGCAGATATGAGTTCAAAGAAGAAGGATACGCCGGAGTTGAACGTGTATTCATCTGGCTACAAATCATCACTGCATGTTACGTTGCCTTCGCCCACGGTGCTAACGATGTGGCCAACGCAATCGGCCCAATGGCTGCAATCTACCAAATCGCTGCCGATGGTACCCTAGCTGCAAGCGCCGAGGTTCCAATCGGACTCTTACTTCTGGGTGGCGCGGGAATCACTGTCGGTGTTGCGACTTGGGGCTACAAGGTGATGGACACGATTGGCAAGAAAATCACGCACATCACCCCTTCTCGTGGATTTGCTGCGGAATTCGGCGCGGCCACCACGGTCCTAATTTTCTCGATGCCCTTCCTCGCTGTCCCCATCTCGACCACCCACACACTAGTCGGTGCAGTAGTCGGCGTCGGTTTAGCAGGTGGTGCATCAGCCGTTGATTTCCGAGTCTTTGCGAAGATTGCCGCTTCTTGGGTGGCCAGTTTACCGGTCGCAGGTGTGGGTGCAGTTGTATTCTGCGTTCTCTTCGCGATGAACCCGACCAACGTCCTCATCGTCTCCGTAATTTCGGTTGGTATGGTCATCTATGTGATGACTCGTGAAGATGACGAGGTTGAGGACACATCCGTTCCAATCGTTGTCTCTGAGATGCCAATGGGCGAGGCAACCCCTCGAGCAGCCCGAACCGTGTTCCAGGTATTCCATGAGCACGCCATCGCTGTTGAAACCACAGTCGCTCATATGATGCAAGCAATCAATGACGCCGTATCGGACAATGATCCGGCTGCATCCATCAAAGCAACTCAGGAGGCCGAATTGGCCGCTGATGATATCAAGGCAGAGATTAGAGATATGCTAGGTACAGGTGTACGTCTCGCTGTGAACAAGACTGCATTCTTGCATATGCTTGCAAGACAAGATCGCATTGCGGACTATGCACAGAATGTCGCCGAACAACTTTCCTTCCGTCCATTGTACGACAACAAGGAGGCACGGGAACATTTGCTTGTTATGGCAGAGGCCGTATCTGAAACTGTTGCCAAGTACGAGGATACGGTCGAGGTTTTGCAGGACTTTGCTCTCTCAGGATTCGCCAAGAAGAAGTCTGGCGCCCTGCGTCAATTCATTGGCGATGTCAATCTGCTTGAACATAAGGCGGATGAGGCCGAGGTTCTCGCCGCATCTCATGTATTCAGTGAAGGGGACGACAGTCCGCTTGCGGCCATGCACATGTATCGTGTCCTACAACGCTTGGACGATGTTGCAAATGCCTGTGAGATGGCAGCCAATGCCTTCCTGCCTCTAGTCTACTAATGAAGTGAACTCGATGAGTTCTCTGTTGACTTTCCGTCGAGTCTCGCTTTGAGAGAGGAAGCGATGATGACTGCGAAGAACAGCAGGCCCTGTGTGACTTCCATTAGAGAGGGAACAATCCCTAGTCCAGCCATCGGTGGTTCCCAATTGATGTTCTCTGGCATGAACCCGTATCCATAGGTTGTATCGGACTGACCGGGACCAGGTCCTCCACCTCCGCCCGGTGGCCCCCCACCCTGTCCATTCGAGGGTTGACTGTCCACATCGGCAACGCCATGGTAGCACATGAGGAAGTATGGGAATCCAATCATAGACACTTGGTCGTTGTTGGTGTCAGTAACCAATAGAGGTGAACCTGACAAGGGGGTGCTGACATAGTGGTAGATTCCTTCTGGATATTCAGGGGTCGGACCAAATCGACCATTGCATTGATCCAAGTCACCTAGGCCATCAACATAGTTCCAATCATCAATTCCGTTGTAGCCTTGATCTCCACCGTCTTGGATTCTTTCGATTGCATAGGATGAGGTGATTGCTCGAATGCTTCCATCATCATCATAACCATACATGCCGTAGATGGGGTATCCATCAAAGGACCATCCGATAATCGGGCTGTGGTATCCATTCTGCAACTTCTCAATCTCGTAATCACTCATATCTTCTCCAGTAGCTGCTTCCCAGAATTGGCATTGTGCATCGTAGTGGTAGTGGAAATTGTTGCCTGCTGAATGACTGGTACACCATCCGAGGAAAATTGGCTGCCTATCTTCATCAAAATAATCGAAATGTAAGGCCACTGCATCTCCACCAGGACCTTCTTCGGGACCATACATGGGGACTCCGTTAACTGCAACTGCAACTGCACCACGGTCCGGGGCACACTCCCATTGTGTTTGAGCAGCAGGGCAATTGGCTGAATTATGCCCACCGGTAGTATCGTTCACAGGATTGAGGGTGATGTGCCATTCTAGGTCAACTTCATCCGCACAGCAACCCATTGTAGATAGGAAGTCGTGGTTGGGGATTCCATTGCTGTCAACGACCATCTCACCGTTCTGTATAGCAACCGACACTTGGCATTGGAACCAGGGCCCTGAGCCCCCGCCACCGGCTGAATTCACGCCGTTGTTGTTGGAAGAGTAACCATTCTCTGAATTGTAATCCTTGACCCAAGGCCCCTGACCCTCTTGGCAGAGCCACGAATCTTGCGGCTCCCACGTGGGGACTGGGCAGCCTGTGGAATCTACAACAGTTCCCGCAGGCGTGTTTTCACACTGATCTGGTCCATTTGCAACGCCATCTCCATCGATGTCATTGTCACAAGCATCCGGCGTACCATCTGTGTCGAAATCTTGGTTGTCATCCCCACCTTCGCAAACATCTTCTGAATCTGCGACACCATCTCCATCTGAATCGATAAGTGGGTCACAACCATCGACTACACCATCGTTGTCGACATCAATCGAATCATCATGCCCTTCACATTGATCATCGGCATCAGAGACCCCATCTCCATCTCCATCTCGCTCACTATCGCTGCAACCATCGGGATGGACTGGTTCTCCCTGAGGTGTGCTGGGACAGCCATCATCTTCGTCTGAAATCCCATCTTGGTCGGTATCTGGTTCTTCTGTATAGAGTTCGGGAATTGCATATTGGATGACGGTTCGTGAATCGGTGAACAATCCACAATCGGCTACGATTTCACCGGCGTGGTTAGTGGCGTTGTAATCCAGTGGAATTGAGAACGTCGAAGCGGTCACTTGTCCAGGCAGTGCTTCCTGGCCTTGCGGCTGATAAGATACCTCACAAGTGCTGGGGAATGCATGGTTGATGCTACCTGTAATGTCTGCCCAGTCATTGTTGACCGAATTCAATGCAAATTCCGTGGTCAGTTCAGCCGCTGGTTCATCTGGCGTAGGCATGACAGCGGTTGAATAGACGATTTCTGAAGTCTGGCCCCCTGCATCCTCCGCATAGGCACTGGTCACCCATTCCGCTGGCATCGTGATGGGCAGAACTCCACTCCATCGCCCATCGGAGCCTGCGAAGAACATCCACGGCCCTTGGCGATCGGTATCATCGATTGGATTAATCATCTCAACATGGACGACTGTGGTCGAGGGATCCTCATCATGAATGCCACCTTCAAGGGTAAAAGCCGTAACGCCATACGCGTGTACAGCTTCATCCATGGTGAGTAATGGAGCATCGTCAGTAACAACAATCTCTTGCTGATCATCTTGGTTTTCATCTGCATTGTCAACCGAGTCATTTGCAGCGATGCCACCCATGTACCCCAATGCTGATGCTAAGATTAGTGTCCCGACCAACAGTGCTGCTGTCCAACCGACTCTTCCTTCCATGGATTGAATCAGTTGCAATACCTTATGATGCTGCTTCTTCGATGGACTCGCGGTCCAATCGGTCTAGGCTTGGTTGGACTTGCCATTTCCACAATGGTACAATAATCAGTGCACCCGTAATCATATCTAGGGTAAAATGCTGCTTTGTGGTTAGGATAGAGAGAGACATCAGAACCCAGCAGATGCCAACAGCCCACTGCCGAATTGGTTTATCTTTCCACCAGCGAACGGCGAATAACGTGAATAGAAGCGCCGAACTGACATGCAGGCTTGGCCATGAATTGTATGGTTCATCAATTAACCAGAGTCCTTCAAACATCGCCAAGAAAACAGGATGCATGGTGTCGACATTGTCTAGGGCCTGAGATCGGATGTGAACTTCAGCTGGGAATATGGTGAACCAGATGTTGGAAACTGTAAACAGCACAATCAGACTTTGACTCAGGATGAGTGCTTCTTGCCGACCCCTCTTGTTGTCTGGCATAGAAATCAAGGGTAACGGATAGAAGAAATAGAACAGAGAGAGGTAAATCACCACTGTCCAGGCCAGGAATGGAATTGCCAAATCCAACGAAGTAGTCGGGTCAAAAACCGTGGTCCCACGCCAACCCATGAGATGATTGGTGATGAGGTATAATGGCGCCAGAATAATGACATCGATGGCGGCCATACTGAATAGGAATCCGAAACCGGTTCTCCTAGCAATTGAGAATTTCCAAATCGACCAAATGTCGAGAAATTTCTCGCGCACGAGAGCACCTCACTTCAAATTCCGAGTGAATGATTGGATGCCAGTAATGTGTCTGGCCAAAATCAAGTTGTGAATGTCGTGTGTTCCTTCGTAGGTCTTGACAGACTCTAGATTGTTCATGTGGCGCATGATGGGGTACTCGCTGGTGACTCCATTGGCGCCGTGGATGTCACGCGCAACTCGGGCGATGTCAAGGGCGATGTCGACATTGTTCATCTTGGCAAGACTGATGAATTCAGGGACCCAATTATCTTCGTCGATTTTACGACCAAGATGGTAAGCCAGCAACTGTCCCTTGGTAATCTCCCTCAACATCGTGGCGAGTTTCATTTGGATGAGTTGGTAGGCTGCGATGGGATGATCAAATTGAATCCGTTCTAGGGAGTACTTCTTCGCTGCATCAAAGCAGGCCTGTGCTGCACCTATGCTACCCCAAGCGATTCCGTATCGAGCCCGATTGAGGCATGAGAACGGGCCGGACAATCCCTTGGCCTCTGGCAGAAGTCTGTCCTTGGGAATCTTGCAGTCTTGGAAGACCAATTCGCTGGTCACCGAAGCGCGCAGTGAATGCTTCCCTTTCTGTTCCGGTGCAGTGAATCCCTCATCTCCCATCTCGACGATGAATCCTCGAATCTCTCCGTCTAATTTTGCCCATACAATGGCCAAATCACAGATGGTCCCGTTGGTAATCCACATCTTGGCTCCATTGAGCAAGTAGTGGTCGCCCTTGTCCTCGGCCTTGGTAATCATGCCACCGGGGTTGGAACCGTAGTCTGGCTCAGTGAGGCCAAAGCAACCGATGAGTTCGCCGGTCGCCATCCCTGGCAGATACTTCTGCTTCTGCTCCTCAGTTCCGAACTTGTGAATGGGGTGCATGGATAGTGAGCCCTGTACACTGGCAAACGAACGTAGGCCACTGTCTCCACGCTCAAGTTCTCTGCAAACCACGCCGTAAGCGGTGTATGACATACCAGCGCAGCCATATTCTTCAGGGATGACCATCCCAAGGACACCCATTTCACCAAGATCCTGAATCCACTCTCTTGGGAATGTTCCATCGAGGTAGTGTTGTTCGATATTTGGGATGACTTTCTCATCCACCCAATCACGAACCATGTCCCTGACCATCAGTTCTTCTTCAGAAAGCAACGCGTCGACATCGTAGAAGTCGAGTGCTTCGTATGCCATGTTGAGTGCCCCGGCGGGGTCCCCTTTGAACGTTGCCGACGCCCCCATAGGGGGCGAATCAGAAATTCTTGGATTTTCGAGCGGCACGTTTCTCTTCTTTCTCCTTCTCGACCCGCGCACTCTCAGCAGCCTCTCGCTTGGCATTTCTCCGATTGTAGTACATCTTCTGCAGAGTATCGCTGTTCATGAAAATCAGACCCATTACAGAACCTGGGACGACAATCATAACCACGATTCCCAACACATAGGAGATGAGTGTGTCTGTCCAAACACTGGTTTCGGGAGGCGGGTGGAATCCGATGACAGCACCGTATGAAGTGACTACAAATCCAACATTCGCATCGTCTGTAGTACCCCAAGAACCAACAAGTCTCTCGCCAGCAAGGGCACTGCTGCTTGCTAACACCTGTTCAATTTCGATCCATTCGTATGCCTCACCAGCAGATAGATCCCAAGCCATGACTTGGAAGGGTGCCATTGTCACTAACGCCTCACTTGCACCCCGAGTATGGATGTGTGTGAACTCACCACTAATCCCTGGGATGATTTTCGTGAAAATGGTCGATTGTTGTGGATTATGAACGTCCAATCCGATGATTCCGATGGCACGATCTTCTCCGATAGCCACGCAACGATTGAACACGGGTTCAGCACAATTTATTCCACGCCAGACTCGGTCTGTTCCACCCACCCAGTGCAATGAATGATTTGCATTCGAATCGATGATGGCAACTCCATTGCTTTCCGTTGTCATCGCACAGAACTGCTCTTCTTCCTGACAAGCAATCCCAGTAATTCGACTGGTCGGTTCTTCAACTATTAACTGAAACACACCCTGTCCACCTTCGCCTTCATGATACGCCCACAGCCAACCTTCTGTGCTACCGACGTAGGCATCACTTCCTGCAGCATTCCAGGCGACAGCCCCAATATCGACCCCACCCAGATTGGTTGCACTTCCAGAAACCGTGGTAACAGAATGGTCTTCGGCAACGTAACGGAACATGGCTCCATTGTCTCCAACCAAAAGAGCAGTTTTGCCACGTGGATGCCAATCAATAGAACGCAGTGTGTCTTCGGTCGGTGTGGCCAACTCGATTTGCACATTCGGATTCGTTCCATCCAATAGGCGGGCATATCCATCTGCACCAGCGACGAGAACCTTCTGGGTAGTTTCACCGCCTGCGGCCACAGCTTCCAATCCCAAATCATATTCAGCAAGCCAAATGGGATTGTCCATTTCGACGGCCCCTTCGGCCGATACAACCGAAGCTAGACATGAGACCAAGATGAGGGCCACCAAGCCCAAGGCCGTGCGTGAACCGTTCGCCATCGGGCCGCCGACAGTCCCCCTGATTATCACCCTTCTCGACATGATGGCCAGCCGCGACCCTTAACGACGGGTTGGCGCTCGGAGGTAACATGGAGACCTTTGAGGTGAAGCGTGGATTGGCCAAGAAATTGGCATCCGAGGGAGGACTGGCAGGATTGGCCAGCAAGCATTTCGACAGTGTAGATGGCCAAGATGATGCCTTTTCAGGCAGTCATGGTATTATGAACAGTATTACTGGAGAATACAATGCATTGGGGAAATTAGTTGTCGATGTCATTCAAGAACGTCCGGATTTCGACGATCCTGATGCTATGGCCGTAGCCATGGATAGCCGTCGACGATGGTCCGCTTTTCTGGACGAGGCCACAGGGTACAATTCTAAGCAACGCGGCGACAAGGCTAAGGAATTCGCTAAGAAGGCATCAAAGGCCAAATCGGGAATCAGTCAAGCACTGAAGTTCATGGAAATGTCCACTACCCTATCTGACGAGGTTCGCACACAAGCAGGAGAATACATCTCAACAATCGAAGCACTTCTTGACGCAGGAGACAATACCAAAGCCGAGAGTACTGCAAAGAAACTTAGTAAGCTACTTGGCTGATATACAACACTCTATAGGCGATTTCAATGGATGCATCTACTAGAATCTCCCTGATTACGGGGGCAGCTGCTGAAGTTGTCGGAATCGAGCATCTCGAAGCACGAATTGCTGATGGTGGCACCATTCGTGCCTACGTCGGTTTTGAGCCGAGTGGAAAAGCGCATGTTGGCTGGAAAGTTTTGGCCACCAATCTTCGACGAATGCTCGATGCCGATGTCAACGTCCTCATCTTCATGGCCGACTGGCATGCATGGGTGAATGACAAATTCGACGGAGACATGGACAAGATCCAAACAACTGCGAAGTACATGGAAGAAGTCTTCCGGTCACTTCTCAACCATCCGGAAGAAGGGGATGGGCCCGGACAATTGCGCTTTGGTTATGCTTCTGAGATTATGGACAGTGGAGATTACTGGGCACGTGTACTACGCTGCTCCAAGAACATGAGTCTAGCAAGAGCCCGCAGGACATTCAGCATCATGGGTAGAAATGAGGACAGTGGGGATGGCGACTTGTCAAAATTCTTCTATCCAGCTATGCAGGCTGCTGATATCTTTGAGATGGACATCGATTTGGCCATCGGTGGTATGGATCAGCGCAAGGCGCACATGTACATGCGCGAAGTAGCGGATCACTGGGGTTGGACCAAGGCGACTTGTATCCACACCCCAATCATATCTGGTCTGAAGAGCGCGGGCGCGCGCATGGATTCGTTCGACCATAAGATGAGCAAGTCGGACCCGTCCGGAGCCATACTCTTGCACGACACGCCCGAACAACTCCGTAAGAAGATGCGTAAGGCCTACCTCGATATCGAGAAAGATGACAGCCCAATCTACGAACTTCTACAATACATTGTCTTGCCTGAACAAGATCAAATTACAGTCACCCCCAAACCCGAATATGGTGAGCCCAGCACTTACGACAGCGTCGAAGCGTTTGTGGCCGCAGTTCAATCTGGCGCGATTCATCCATTGGATGCGAAATTCGCAATCGCCGATGCCGTATCCGCAGGGTTGGAAACCATGCGATTGCACTTCGAGTCCAATCCGCAGTTACTTGAATCTGTGAATGAGATTACTGGGGAGTAAGAGATTACTCACATTTGATACAGTTCATCCATGCCTTGATATGTCTCGCGCGTGTATGTTTGTTTGATGAATGCAATTTCCATCAAAATTGCAGGGGCATCATTGAAGGAGCGAATAGGTCCGCCCAGCACGCGATAGCACGAGGTTACACCCATGTCTGAAGTTGGAATCGACGATATTGCCATCCATTTTCCCAAGTTGTACTTGGACATGAAGGACTTTGCCAAAATGCGCGATGCTGATTATGGCAAGCTCAACAAAGGCCTGGGCCTTTCGGCCATGGCCATCCCCGATGTTCACGAAGATACAGCGACTATGGGTGCAAATGCCGTGACTCGACTCATAGATCGTAACGGCATCAAGCCAACACAGATTGGCCGCATGTATCTTGGGACAGAAAGCGCTCTAGATGGCGCGAAGCCAACAGCCACCTACATTCTAGATATGCTGAATCAGCGATACAGTAGTCGATTCGGAGAGAACTGCTTTCGCAATTGCGATGTTGTTGACATGACCTTTGCTTGTATCGGCGCTGTCGATGCCCTACACAATACCTTGGATTGGGTTGCCAGAGGCGGTGAAGAGGAAGATCGAATTGGTATTGTCGTTTTCAGTGACAATGCGAAATACGATTTGGAATCTGCGGGAGAGTACACGCAAGGTGCTGGAGGTGGTGCTCTGATGATTCGCCACAACCCTCGCCTCATCTCGATTCCAGATCGATGGGGAGTTTCGACTTCTCCAGTCCATGATTTCTTCAAACCCCGCCGTGAGGTTTCCCTCAAATCGGTCATCTCCCACGTTGTTCAATTGGCTAGAGAAACAGGCGCCTCAATCAAAGAGGGTATGGTTGAGCGTATGGTCCGTCATCTACCGGAATCTACCGTCCGCCGCCTTGGAATCTTCAGCCACGGAACAGAGTCGGTTCAGGTTCACCGAGATGAACCTGTATTCGATGGTCAGTTCAGCAACCAGTGTTACCAGGCTGCCGTCGAAGAAGCGTTCCGAGATTTCCGTGCTAAGGCTGAGTCCGATGGTCGATGGAATTCAGAGGACGATCTGATACTCACTGAAGATTGGGCTCGAATCATCATGCACTTGCCCTATGCGTTCCAAGCCAAGAGAATGTTCCCTGCAGTCTTTGCGTATGAGCGTAGAGACAGCCCATCTTGGGCTGAAGTAGAATCGGAGATTGGCCAGAGGCCGAGCCTAGACGATTTCGATGATACACCCGATGGCCAAGAAGAGTTTCAACGAGCGCTCGACGCCTATCGACGCCGCATCTCAAAGACCGCTGCATATCGAGAATTCCATTCTGAGCGTATCGAAAAAGGACAGAGAGCCAGCTCCCTCATTGGCAACCAGTATACTGGATCCATCTTCCTAGCTCTAATGTCCACCTTTGAATCTGATTACGAATCCGACAGCCCACTCGATGACAAACGATTCGGACTCTGCGGTTACGGCTCGGGTGCCAAAGCCAAGGTGTTTGAAGGAATTGTCAACAAACGTTGGCGAGAAATCGTCTCAGGATGGAATCTATTCGAGAGAATGGCTGGACGAATGGCAATTGATCAAATCACTTACGAAGAGTTGCACAAAGGCATTCACACGGGCAGCGTTCTCAAACCTCGAGGCGAATTTGCCTTGGTTGAGGTTGGAGAAGAAGGCGTTCTTGAAGGCGCAAGAACCTATGCTTGGGTCGACTAAATCATCGGAATATCTCTGCGAATCGTTCATAGAGGGACCTTGGGTGCCGCATCACCGTAGGTGATGAATTAATGGCAGACATTGCAGTATTGCTGAAACAAGTTCCAGATTCCAATGCGAAGATTGTCGTAAGTGGCGGACGCGTTGATGAAGGGTCAGTCAACAAGTGGTCGATGAGTCCTTATGACGAATACGCACTCGAGGCGGCATTAGCCCTGGGTGGTTCGATTACGGCCATTACTTGCGGCCCGGATCGCGCCAAGAAAATGCTCACCGATGCCGCTGCAGTTGGTGTCACCAATCTCATGCACATCGTTGTCGATGATTTGACGACCATCGATTCAAATCAGGTTTCTTCCATCCTAGCCGCTGCCGTACAGAAGACCGGTGCAAACGTCGTCTTTTGTGGCAAACAAGCTGCTGACACGAATGCCGGTTCAATTGGACCAAGCGTCGCCGAAAAACTTGGGTCGGCCTGTGTTACCATGGTCAGTGAACTATCTGGTGATGCCTCTGGTTTCCTTGCCCTTCGTCCAAGTGCCAATGGTATGGAGCGTGTCGCCGTCTCCGCCCCGTGTGTCATTGCTTTTGACAAGATGGCCACAGAATTGCGCCGTCCAAACGTCAAGGGAATCATGATGGCCAAAAAGAAGACCATCGAAGCCATTTCCGTCAGCGATCTGGGCGTCGACATCGGTTCTTCTTCTGTTACATTGGATAATCAATCTCCTCCCGCCGAAAAACCAGCGGGACAGAAATTTGAGGGCGCTGAAAGCGTTGCTGCTGTTGTCAGTAAATTGCGTGACGAAGCCAAGGTGATTTGAGGGGGCATGAAGATGGTTACAGTAATTGCAGAAATTTCAGGAAACAGCCTACATCCAGTCACCGCACAATTAGTGGGTGCCGCAGGCGGAGATGCAACCGTCCTTTGCCCAGGTGGAGTAGGTGCATCTGAAGCTGCTACACTTTCCGGTGTGGCCAAGGTCATCTCAGTTGAGGGTGACTGCTTCTCTTCGTTTGATGGTGGCGCATGGGCATCAGCCCTAGGCTCAGTAGCCGAAGGCCGAATCCTAACCGCCTCTACAGCCAATGGACGCGAGATTGCCGCTCGCATGGCTGCAGCCAAGGGCGTTGCAGTAGTCCAAGATGTCACCAGTATTTCGGGCAATTCAGTCACAAGACCCATCTATTCAGGCAAGGCCGTGGAATCACTCACTATCTCAGATGACACTATTCTTACCATTCGCCCGAACACATTTGCTCCCGTCGAGGGCGGTGGCAGTGCTGCGGTTAGTACAGTAAACCAGAGTGCAGATGTTGCTACTTCAGTCAAGGAAGCAATTGCCAAGGCCAGCGAGCGTCTGGATGTTGCAGATGCGGACATCATCATCTCAGGTGGTCGCGGCATGGGCAGCATCGAGAACTTCAGCCAGCTTGAGGCCATTGCAGACCAACTGGGCGCTGCTGTTGGTGCATCTCGTGCAGTGGTTGATGAGTGGGGGATGTCTCACAGTATTCAGGTTGGACAAACTGGAAAAACCGTCAATCCAAGCCTGTACATCGCTGTCGGAATCTCAGGTGCCATCCAGCATCTTGCAGGAATGCGCTCTTCCAAATACATCGTCGCCATCAACAAAGATTCTGAAGCACCTATTTTCGGGGTTGCTGATTACGGAATCGTTGCGACATGGGAGGAAGCCCTTCCAGCATTGGCAGACGCCCTTTCAAATCTGTGAGATGATATCGTGAGCGACCCCCTCGTGGTCGAGCCGACATCCACACATGATGCGTCGATTATCTGGATGCATGGACTAGGTGCGAGTGCAAATGATTTCGCAGATATGCCCAGACTCATTTCCCGACCCGGGACCCGTTGGATCTTTCCAAACGCCCCGATGCGTCGAGTGACCCTCAACAATGGTTGGCGCATGCCCTCTTGGTTCGATATTCGATTCCTTGGGGCCGGGGCAGGGGAAAGTGAGCGTGAATGCCCGATTGAAGCTCAGGAATCTGCGGAATTGATTGCCTCTTTGATGGAGGAAGAACATGCCCGGGGAATTCCTTACAATCGCATCGCCCTCATTGGGTTCAGTCAAGGCGGCGCCTTGTCGCTCTACCTCGGTTGTCGTTTTCCAGAACGGATTGCGGGCATGGTCTGCCTGTCGGGATACCTAGTTTTCCACAAAGTCCACATGGAGGCTTGCCATGATGCCAATCGAACCACACCGGTTCTGGTTTGCCATGGAACAAGAGATGACATGGTTCCATTATCGTCTTCGGAGAGAACAGTCGAATTTCTGCGTAACAATGGATGGCCAGTGGATTTTGAACACTACCCAATGTTCCATGAAGTTTGCATGGAGGAGATTCGTAGGGTGGAGACCTTCTTCTCGGAGATTCTCGATTAGTCATCGAGCAAATCATAGGCATCCTCGCGAACTTCTCCCTGCACCTGTACGGTGACCGTATCGGTACTGCTCTCTCTAGATGGGTCGATTACTGTCAGGGTGAAGGTATGATTTCCAATCGGCAATCGCACGTTGACCATTGGCGTTTTTCCAATTTGTTTTGAGTGGCCATCTCTCCAAATCCATTGTTCAATGCCCTGGCTTCCCGGTGATGTTGCAGATCCATCTAGAAGCACGGTAGCAGTCCCATCTTGATCCGCATTGACAACCTGATCATTGCCAGCATCAGCCGTGGGGGATACATGCGAAATAAAATCATCATCTGAAAGTCCTACCATCAGATCAGATTCATCCTCTTGGAATTGTGCCATTTGCTCAATTTCATCATCGAGCATTGCAAACAGTTCTGAATCATCAATCGAACTTGCCCCTGTACTGAGTTGCTTCTGTTCCTCTTCCGTCAGTAGGCCAACCATATCTTCTCCAGCATCTGCATACAAGTCCTCATCAGGGGAAGCTGTCGGTGCTTTGAGTTCGGCCCCATCGGCAAATTCTCTCAAATCCTCATCGATTTCTGCATCATTAGACAATGCATATGGGGTTGCCTCGGGGTCAATCCATAGAATTCTATTCTCTCGTGTGTAATCGTTCTGATTGTCTCCACTCACGGCAATTCTAGTCCCATCTTGACTTGCGATTATCGATTGAACCAACCCAGTGTGTTCGCACCGCCAAACCTCTTCGCCATTCTCATCGATTCGGTGAAGGTAGAACCATGATGCGACCAACAAATCATTTCCATGTCTTTGAAGATCATTGATTGTGTACATAGATTTCCAAATTTGAGTCGATGTCAAATCATCATTCAATTTCAACACCGTTCCATCGAATTGACCCGACAATGCGCCAGTCCCATCCGGAATCAGACAGACACTTCGTGAATCGATTTCTTCAGAATGCAACATCTCTCCTATTGAAGACCAACGTTCGAGTGCGATTTGAGGCACCTCAGAAGGTGTAATGCCGAGAACTTCTCTACAGAGTATGAGTGAACCATCGTGTAAGAAACACATTGCAGATACAGTTTCTCCAATGTCCGCTTCCGGAGCACGACTCCAACGCTTGTTTCCATTTGAATCAAGGACGTGAACATATCCTTCGTCATCGGCCACAGCCACACCCGTTCCATCACGGGCGACGCAGATGGAAATCAGTTCACCTGCCGTGAATCGCCCTCGCTTGATTCCATTCTCAGTCAATACGTGCAGGTGACGCCCACCATCGATACTCGCGATTAAGGTTCCATCACCGGAAATTCTGAGGTGATCGCACCCACCTCCAAGTGCATGCGTCCAACGATGCCCTCCAAGGCGCTCATGCCCATGTAGGTCTCTGGTATGTGTCCCGACAACAATCACACCCCCACTAGCGATGCGAATGTGGGTCACTGCATCATCAACGTTGAATGGTTCCAATGCGGTTGGTGTATCGGCAACATCGAGAATTCGGACAACACCATCATCGCTGCCCCAGGCCAACCATTGACCATTCGGGGCGACATCGATTGCACGAACGATAGCTTCGCACTCGATTTCTGCAATCGGGTCGATGACCATCGGCATGATTGTTGACCAGCCCACTCTGTCTTGAGATTGCCGCCGTTAGGCTTCAGGCGAAAACTCTGTTTCGAAGATCCTCAATCTCCTGTTTTGACCACCCTACAAGTGGCTCAAGATGGACCAGCGGAGTTCGGACCGATTCATCATCGTCAATGGTGGTTGGTGCATCTGGCAGATGATGACCAACGATACCCCATGGAACAGGATCCTTTTCCCGACCTGGACCTGTCACCAATTCTGCTGCATATTCTTCTGATGCCAAGGCTGGGTCCCAAGCCCTGAGTGACTCAACTGAACCGTTGAGCGGCTTGATTCGACAACCTCGGTGCATCATCAACCAAGCACACAGCACATCCTCCTCTGAATCCAGATGTGCCATCACTAGCCCTTGCACGCCAGAGGGTAGCCCACCCGGGCCCATGAATCGAGTTCCAAGTAAACGGACCTTATCGGGGAATAATGCTACGCGAATGGCCCACTCGGGGTCGCCTAAATTGACAGTTAAATTCACTTTGTCAAGTACGGCAGCACCAACTGCCCCGGCGAATTGTTGGCTGGTCCATTCTCTCTTGGCCCCATGTCTCTTGCATTGCACGGCAAAGGTACCATCTGGTTTAGGATTGGATTCCAATGCGGCAGTGGCTACGTCTTCTGGTGTGGCTTCAACTTCGGTGAATGGGTCTACCGCATTTACACCGAATGTGTGCTTCAATGCATCGACAATCTCTGCATCCTCATCACCGCTAACAAACATGAGTCCGCCTTCAACGCGGATTCTCACTTCGGCGCCTCTGAGGTGACACTGTGCAATCAGAGTCTTTCTCAGCATTCGAGTGAAGTGCTTGCGAACCGGTTTGGATTTGAGCATCGATTCGCCCATGCGGACCATCCATTGGCCCATCCAATCACCTCAGGGTTCGTTGTGGATCTCAATGATCTCATCATTCTTGATTTGAGCAGCCTTCGCCGCGTCATTTCGAACACCTTCAAGTTTCTCAAGGTAGTTTTCATCAATGTCCCCAGTCACATAGACGCCATTGAAACACGATGTATCAAAATCCACAACTCCACACTCTCCGCCTTGACAGGCATCAATCAAATCATCGAGTTTCTGGTACATGAGCCAATCCGCACCAATCGCTTGACTGACCTCTTCCTGTGTTTTCCCGTGCGCAATATATTCCCCCTTTGCCGGCATGTCAATCCCATACACATTAGGGTGAATAACCGGCGGGGCTGCACTGGCGAAGTACACTCTCTTGGCGCCAGCCTTTCGTGCCATTTCGACAATCTTTGCACTGGTATTTCCTCTGACGATGCTATCGTCCACTAGGAGTACATTCTTTCCTTCAAATTCGTAGGGAATCGGATTGAGTTTCTTACGAACACTCTCCTTTCGTATGGCTTGCCCTGGCATGATGAACGTGCGACCAACGTAACGATTCTTGACGAACCCTTCGCGGAAGGAAACTCCGAGATCCTTGGCTAACTCCATGGCTGCTATTCGCCCACTATCAGGAACAGGAATGACAACGTCAATGTCTGCATCGGGATGTTCAGTTGGAATTCTAGCTGCTAACTTACGTCCCATTTTCAGTCGTGCCCGATGAACACTAATTCCATCGATGACAGAATCTGGTCTAGCGAAGTAAACATGCTCAAAGATACAAGGAGTGTAAGTTACTTCATCCGAACATTGTTTTCCGTAGAATTGTCCACCATCAGTGATGAAGACAGCCTCACCGGGCTCAACATCTCGAATTACCTCACAACCGAGTGCCAACAGCGCAACTGATTCTGAGGCCAGTACCCATTCATCTCCTCCGTTCGGACCATCTCTTCGACCAATGATGAGTGGCCGAATCCCCCATGGATCACGGAATCCTAGCACACCATAGCCAGTAACCATCGCGATAATCGCATATCCGCCTCGACAGCGTTCGTGGACCTTGGTTACAGCATGGAATACATCTTCCACATCCAGACGTAGTTTATCTTCAATGTACATCTTTCCACGTTGTAAGAGTTCATGCGCGAAGATGTTCATGAGAACCTCTGAATCACTACTGGTGTTGACATGACGCAGATCCTCTCGGTAGAGTTGTTCCCTCAACTCATCTGCATTCGTCAAGTTCCCATTGTGGGCCAGTGAGATTCCATGGGGTGAATTGGTGTAGAACGGTTGCGCTTCAGCACAGGACGAAGTTCCAGCCGTTGGATAACGAACGTGTCCAATCCCCACATGCCCGGGGAGTTTGTCCATGTGCCGCTGTTGGAACACATCTCGAACTAGGCCATTCGCCTTTCTTTGGAATAGTTGATCTCCCATGCAGGTAACGATTCCCGCCGCATCCTGACCTCTGTGTTGCAGAACAGTCAGCCCATCATAGATGGCTGGCCCAGCGGGTTGTCCAACTTGGGCGACGACGCCAATGATACCACACATAGCGCAACCCAGTTTGTCGTCATATGAGGGGGCTTTAGAGTTTGACGGCCCCGTTTTGATGTACTCCTTCTAGAATTACTTCTTTTGATACATACTTCGGTTTCGCTTGTTCCAGCGATATCCTCGCATGGTAGATGTAACGTTGAATCCACAGGATGCGCACTGGCGCTTTTGCTTGTGGTAACTGTGGCGACCGCAGCGACGGCAGCGTATGTGAGTGGACTTCTGACGCTTGCCCATGCTCGGAGTACCCTTGCTCATCTCATCACCTCAGCGAGCCGGCGACCGACCCTCTGTATATCAGGGTTGCCTCACGCCCTACGGGCGTTGGAGTTCAGTCATCTAGTTCAAGTGAGACGTCGCCACGAGTCGAATCCATCTGCAACAACGGGTCTGGACTGTGTTCTCTTCCAGTGACTAGGGCGAGCAGGAGTCCAAAGACGAGACCCACTGCGGCTAGCATTGCGGTGATGCCAGACAACAGAATCACTCCCTCATCCCGCATCGCATCAAAGGACCCATCCATTTGCCAATTAGTCAATGACAGACCAATTCCAGCCAGTAATATTAGTCCCACGATTTGCTCTTGCCAACGAACGTGGCGATGAACCGCTCCCAGACTAATCAAAAACAACGCTAAACTTGTGAGTCCGAAAGCCAAGGTGAATCCCAAAATCATCCGTTCGATTATCGATGAGAATTCAACTCCCCCCGATAGTTGCCAGACGAGGAGATCCATGCTGAAAGCGATGAGGAGCATCAGGAGAGCTACCGGCCCCCACCAAGCATCTTTCTCTTCAGTCATCATTCAGCCTCCTCTACTTCGAGATGTAATCTTAGAACAGCGTCCACAATCGCTTTCTCGTCCTCTGAGAGCGGTGCAATGACATCCGGATCCGGTGCTCTCCTTTCCGCCATATAGACCAGCGCAATGAAAGCCAATACGGAGGTGATAGTTCCAATCAACCCGCCGATGAGGAACATCATTTCTTCCCAATGAATTTGGTGCCATCCAGCAGCAACGAGACCTTGAGAACCATTTCGCATGATTTCATTGAACATGACTCCCCCTGCAATGGTCAATACTGCCAACGTCAGAGCTTCCTTATGCCGCTCATCCCCCATCATGACGCAGAATGAACCCGCCAATGCGGCAATCAGAATTAAGATACTGAGAAAAACATCAACCCATGAACCCCAGATTGTTTCCCCAATTCCATTGGCAATCGCATCTGGTGGTATGGATATTAGCATCCATCCAATCCAGAATAAACCCCCCATTGCCATCAGGAATCCTAGGGGGCGCAATCCACGAGGTAGAGGGCCAACGGGAGAAGGTCCAGCAAACGTCGCAATGAGTGACCCAATTGCCATCAATGCGACTGGCCCCAACATGTGAAGTAGAACAGCTAGCAATGCGGTTTCAGAAGAATCCCCGCCTCGGGTTTTTGAACCGAAGACTACTATCAATGTCATAGATGCAATGAAAACCGGCCCAGAAAGACGCTTGCGCCAATCTTTTCGATCCGTCAACCAGAATCCTGTTGCCAGACAGACCAACGCCAACGGTAGCCAGAAGCCAACCCAGGGGTCTGCAAGGCTCGACATCGATACAGCGTCCTCGGTAGAGGTTCATCAACTTCACTGCCTTGCCACGCAGTCACTCGATTTCAATGCCCCTCGCGCGCGACACCCTCATATACGGGCCGATGGTCGCAGGCTCGCACCCACACGGTGAGGAGGCTCAACAATGGTCAAGATGCCACGACAGGTTAAGCGCTACAGCCCCAAGGCTGGACGCCACACCATGCACACCATTGAGCGTGTCAAGAAGCGCCGTGCGAGTGAACTAAAGTGGGGTCAACGCCGATTCCGTCGAGTGACTGCGGGATACCGTGGTTTCCCTCGACCAAAGCCGGAAGGTCGTGAAAAGCCAACAAAGAGGGTTAACATCCTCTATCGATGCACAGAAACCGGTAAGGCACACACTCCTCCATGTAAGCGAGCGAAGAAATTCGAACTCGTCGACAAGTGATTCCAGGTGAAAACAAATGGCAACCAGTAATTTCCTTCGTGTACATTGCCGTGATTGTGGGAATGAACAGATTATCTTCGAACGGGCTACTACGCTGATTAATTGCAGTGTATGTGGGTCCGTCCTTGCCCGCCCTGCGGGTGGTAAAGCGCAATTGACAGGCGCAACCGTCGCTGAGATCCTCGAGTGAACGGGGGTTCAGGGAAATGACGGGAGAAGAAGCCGGTTGGCCAGACCTAGGCGAATTTCTCGTCTGTACGATTACGACCGTCAAACAGAACGGCGTTTACGTCGAACTCGATGGGTACCCAGGAAGAGAGGGATTCATTTTCATCGGCGAGATTGCTTCTGGTTGGGTTAAGAACATCAAATCGCACGTCCGTGAAGGACAGCGTGTTGTTGCCAAGGCACTGAAGGTCCGCAAGGACAAGAAAAGTGTAGAACTTAGCATCAAGTCGGTCAGCGACGAACGCCGAAGAGACACACTGCAGCGTTGGAAGAACAAACAACGCGCTGGCCAATTATTGCGAATCGTTGGTGAACGATCTGGTTGGGATGATGCCAAAGTCACTCTGATGAACTCCGAATTGATTGAAACATTCGGTGGGTTGTACACTGCCTTTGAAGAGACAGCCATCGAAAACAATGCCCTTGCCAACGAGGGATTTGAAGGCGACTGGACATCCATTTTCATCGAAATCGCAATTGAGAACATCATTCCTGAATTCGTCAACATTCGTGCGATTGCCAACATTCAGATTCACGGTAGTGAAGGGATTGAAGCCATTCGAAAGGCATTGACCGCCGTTGAAAAGTGCGCATCCAAAGTCGACGAGGTCGAAATCGCGGCTTACTATGACGGTGCACCAGAATATCGTATCGAACTCCAAGCTCCTGATTGGGAGGTAGCAGAATCTCATTGGGAACTTGTCGAAGCCGCCATTGCTGAGAACATCGGTGAAGACATCGGAGCAGTCGAAATCTTGCGACGTTGAGCCTCTCTTAGAGAGAGAGGTTCAAAGGCCGCACCATGAGGGCATGAGACATGGCTCGAACCCGTCTACAGAAATGCACCGCCTGTGGTGCGTACGGACTTTCCGAGACTTGTGAAGAATGTGGGGGTCAAGCCCAGGCTGCGGGGCCAATGCGATTCTCTCCCGAAGATGCCCGTGCTGATCTTCGCCGAAAACTCAAGGATGTTGAATCCAAAGAATGGGCCGCCAACCTACCCTCTCCGGAGGATGAGGAGGAATGAGTACAACGATTCATTGGACTGGGAGCAAATCCATCCCCGAACATCAGTTGATAATCGCGGCGGTTCCCGGTGTTGGGAATGTCGGCAAACTCGTTATCGACACCCTCAACGAACAGCATGAATCATCGATGATTGCACGCCTCCTCCACCCGGACCTTCCGCCTCATTCGATTCTTGAGGATGGGCTGCTGACCCCTCCACATCTTTCTGTTCACTCTGTGTCATTGGACAATGAGAAGACTGTCATCACTATCACTGGCAATGGTCAACCGATGACGCCCCGTGGCCAACATGAATTGGCAGAAACTATTCTTGAACTTGCAGAAGCCTCCAAAACGCCATTGCTCCTTGTTCTTGCAGGCCTCAGTGCCAAACCCGGTGATGACAACATCCACCTGACATGTTCCTCCAAAGCGCTCCAATCTTCATTGAATGAACGCGGAATTTCCGTGAGTACAGAGCAACCATCCGGTGGAATGCTCGGCTTGGCGGGTCTGCTTGTTTCTCTCTCACCCATGCATGATGTTTCCAGTGCGGCCTATTCCGCAGAAACCGTCGGCACCAGTATCGATGTCGTAGCAGCGGACCGTTTGTCGCAACGAATCAGTGCCGATTTTGACTTGGGTCTTGATTTACCAATTGACAACACCCGGGAGACTGCGGCCCGACTTCTATCGATGATGGAAGGTAAGGAGATCGCAGGGATTGACTTGTCCGATGAGGACTCTGGTTCCGGCTTCTATGCATGAGACTCGTCAGGCTTATGTCAAAAGTGAGGGTCGAAGGGCCACAGCCGAGATCGCATAGCCCGGTATCGCGGTGGATTCGAAATCCACTGTCCTCGTGACGCGGGAGTTCAAATCTCTCTCTCGGCGCCATCAACCTCTT
>Ga0208765_1000614_pt1 | contig 23580 bp, 20 predicted proteins | sample ETNtaG_2_FD_185783 | JGI IMG/M metagenome (GOLD analysis project Ga0208765, IMG submission 185783) | Marine microbial and viral communities from oxygen minimum zone, Eastern Pacific Ocean - ETNP201406SV203 (SPAdes) (version 2) | ecosystem: Environmental > Aquatic > Marine > Oceanic ...
AATAAGGACGGGCACCTTCCTCTGGACCAAGGCGTTCAGGAAAGACAGGGAGCCGCGCAGGTGGATTTTGCTCAGAGGAGGGCCGAAGACGACACTCGGGTGAATCGTGACCATCCGTGGCTTCCCCTCACCACCTTCCGAATGCCATTTCCTCACGACCCTCTCTGCCATTACCTTGGCCAACCCGTATGGGTTGCCTTCCAGCGTGGCATCATCAGCCCAGGTTTCGGTGGTCAACGTCTCCCCGTCCTTCCAAGTCATCGGCCTTATTGCCGCGGTCGATGAGGTGTGGACGAACCTCTCGACTGTGCCCGCAGCATCTATTGCCGAAACTACATTCTGGGTTCCTATAACACTCGGGTCAACAATCTGCTTCTGAGGATCCTTAGCACTGATTCTCACTGCGGCTGCGGTATGTATCAGGTCAGTGCATCCGACGATTGCAGCATTCACAGAGCCTTCATCGAACAGGTCCATATCGACGACTTCGAGAGATCCCCCCTCGGCCACAGGAAGAGCGTATAGATGGTCGACTTTTTTTGGGTCTGTGGAATCCCTCACAGTTGCTCTGACGGCTCTGCCACGAGCGAGAAGGTTTGCGACGATGTGGCTGCCGATGAAGCCACTCGCGCCAGTAACCGTGACCAGTCCCTCGTTCACGGTTCCGGTAGGGGCTGGTGTGGTTGAGGGTTTCTCCCTCTACTGAATCAGTTCATCTACCGATCCGACCACGAGCGAAGGGTTCTGTGGAGCATCCTCTAAATCCTCTTTTGTGGCTTCCCCACTGAGCACCAGTATGCCATGAACTCCAGCTCTCTCTGCCATTTCCATATCGGTGTAAAGACGATCCCCAACCATTGCGCATTGCTGAGGTTGCAGACCCAGCTCCTTGACCTTGTGCAATATCATTCCCGCGTTTGGTTTGCCACATACATGCTCCGGGCGTACCCCGGTGGTAGCCTCGAAGAGATCCATGTAGGCTCCAGTATCAGGCAGACCACCATCCGGTGAGGGACAGACCGTGTCGGGGTGGCTGGCGACCATCGGGACCCCTCTGTGGAGGTGCACTGAAGCCTTGCTGAGTTTTTCGTAAGTAATCTCCGTGTCATAACCAAGAACGACGTATTGCGGCTCGGTTGAATCGGTTGAAACACCTGCATCCTCTAGCATATCCCGCATCCCTTCTGTGCCCACCAGATAACTCTGGGTAACTCCTTTGGAACCGAGCCATGCTAGCAGGTCATGGGTCGAAAGCATCACGTCCTCAGACTTCGCATGAATGCTCAGTCCATGCAACTTCTCGACATACTGTTCAACCGATCGACTCGAGTTGTTGGACAGAAAGAAGCGACGAATCCCTGCTGTTTCGAGACGAGTCAAGAAGTCGGGAACTCCTTCGATTAATTCGTCACCTAGGTAGAGGGTTCCATCGAGGTCGAGGAACACAGCCTCTATACCATCCAGAGAGTGAGTTATTCCCGTCAACACATCACCTCATGGTAGTATCAGTGTCTTGAACATGAACCAGGGGCTCCAAAGCGCTTCTTGACTCTCTTTACTCGCAATCATCTCTGACATCATCTTCCCAATCTCCTCCTTCTTCGACGCTTTCTTGATGAACCAGTTAGTGAGACGCTTCCGCTTCATCAACCTCTGCAGTTTCGTAGAATTCGTCAGTTCCTTACCCAACTCATCCCACAGGTTCTCCATGTACTCCTCCGCTGCACTCTGAGGGAAGCCTTCGGAGTGTACCTCCTTGTCAAAGTGCCTAGTCGTCATCTTGGCTGTTAGCAATGCGTTTCCGATACCTTCTCCGCTAAATGGGTCAACCAGGCTAGCAGCGTCTCCCACAGCCATCGCCCCTGCCATCGCTGCTCGTCTCGGTTGGTAGGACGGCGCATTTTTCCTTGGTGATCCGAATGGGAGTTGCCACCCCTTCTGTGATTTAGGCACGAAAGTGGCGTTGGCAAACCTCTGTTTGAATACGGGGTGCTCCTCAATGACCCATCTCTGAATCTGCTTGAGCGACTTCTTCATTCCCTTCTGCTTTCGCTGTTCAGAGATCAGCATCCCGATTCCGACATTTACAACTCCCTTCTGAACCGGGAACAACCAGAAGTAGCCGGGCAGCACCTCCTCGATGAAGTGTATCTCGATGGGCCCCTCTGAGTCCTCGAGTCCCTCTACGTTCTCCCAGTATTCGCGGTAGCCACCGCAAAAGTGCTCATCATCTCGATGTGGTTCATCGTGGACCTCGGTGATGGCGCGGGATACCGGACAGTTGTACCCGCCTGCTCCTATTGTTAAGGGAGCACTGAAGGAGAGATTGGGTTCTTCGGAGCGAGCGCCCCCAGTCTTCCCCGTCACCCCTACTATCTTCGCTCCTTCTCCCGCTCCCTCAACAGTTACATCGTTGACAGAGAAGCCTTGGATCACCGCACCACCTGCTTCGAGCACAATCTCAGTAGCGCGCTTGAAAAGCATGTAGTCGAATTGAATCCTAGGCAGGGCGTATCCCGACAACAATCCCTTTGCCTCATAAGTCTCCTTTGGTAACATCACCCTGACCTCTGAGTTGTTGGAGCTGCCGAAGATAATCGAATCAACGACGTAGTGAGGTGTGGATTCAATCATGGGCAACACGCCGAGCTCCTCAACATGGGACAGCGATTTGCCACCGACAGCGTCTCCACACGGCTTGTCGCGAGGCCATATCCCTTTCTCGAGCAACAACACCCGGCAGCCGTTCATCGCATTGTAGGCGGCTGCGGCCGAGCCCCCAGGCCCTCCTCCGACCACTATGACATCGAAGCTAGAACCACCATCGGGAACCACTCCCGTGTCGATAGGCTGTTCCCACTGCTCCATTGGCTCACCGTATCCGGGCTAAGGGACACCTTGCATTCAAACTATGCATCGGGTTGATTCGCAATCACCTCTTCGTTGTGCTGTGAGCCATATTGTGTGGGTGGTACAGACCACCCTCCCAGGAGAATGGATAGAGGCGGTGGTGGGGGCCTGGTCCACCGATTTAGTTGAGAAAGGACTCGCTGCCTGTGTGCAAAGAGACCGCATAACCTCCGTATACTCGTGGGACGAAACGACTCAGAGCTCTGAGGAATGGCGTTTGGAGATTAAGACCAATGCTGACAGAAAGGACCTACTCATTGAGAAAATACTCTCCAACCACCCCTACAGTACCCCTCAGATAGTGGCGTGGGAGGCTTCCAGCACGTCTGGATACTCCGATTGGGTTCAAGGCTGAAACCCCATCGTGTGCTATGGGCGTGCTAACCTTCCTGCGGCCCGCCAAGGATGTGCCGACCACATGGTGGAGCGCGACCGATCCCATGACCACGAGACCACCCACGAGGACCCTGTTGATTCTAATTGCTGGACTCTGGATTTTTGGTACTGGTGACGCCTTATTGATAGCTGCCGGGATAGGCAACACCCCTTGGACGGTGCTGGCCGAGGGAATAGCACGAAACATCGGTTGGTCTGTAGGTCAAGCCACCTTCCTTGTCAGCGTCCTCGTGCTTCTACTTTGGATTCCCTTGAAGGAGAAACCCGGCATAGGCACCATTCTCAATGCCATCCTCATCGCCGCCGCGATTGAGGTGATGGTACCACTCCTCCCAGTCCCCGATACACAGACAATGGCAGTAGCCGAGGTCCTAGTTGGTGTTATCCTGATAGGAATCGGCAGCGGTATCTATCTCACAGCTAATCTGGGTCCGGGGCCGAGGGACGGCTGGATGACCGGGCTACAGAAAGCCTCTGGGGTTCCTATAGCGAGGGTTAGAGGAGGCATCGAAGTCTCCGTTCTGGTACTGGGAATTATGTTGGGGGGGACATTCAGAGAGGGAACCATTCTATTCGCAGTGCTGATTGGCCCCGTAGTTGCAATCTGCCTCAATCTAGCTGGGCGCTTCGGTAGCCCGGGTGAGGTTCATGGCTGAAACCCATCTGGTCAGACCATGACGGGCCACGGTGTGATTCGGCGCTATCGCGAGTTCCTACCAGTATCAGAGGAGACCCGTACAGTCACACTGAACGAAGGAGGCACCCCTCTCATTGAGGTCCCAGGCATAGTCAGTGAGATCGGAGGGGACTTCCGCCTTTTCATCAAATACGAGGGACTCAATCCGACAGCCTCGTTCAAGGACAGGGGGATGACACTGGCAGTTACCAAGGCTGCTGAGCGAGGGGCCAGCATCGTTGTGTGTGCTAGCACCGGCAATACTAGTGCCTCTGCCGCGGCATACGCCGCTGCTGCCGGGATGACCTGCTTGGTCTTGATACCAGAAGGCAAAATCGCTTACGGTAAGATGGCTCAGGCGCTGATACACGGAGCCAAGACCCTCGAGATCCGAGGTAACTTCGACGACGCCCTCGATATTGTCAGGAAACTGGGTGAGAGAGATGAGATTGAGGTTGTGAACAGCATCAACCCATTCCGCATACAGGGGCAGAAGACTGCGGCATTCGAGGTCTGCGATAGTCTCGGCGACGCCCCTGATATGCACTTTCTTCCCGTAGGCAATGCCGGTAACATCACCGCCTACTGGTTAGGCTACAATGAGTATCTCGAATCTGGGCGAAGCAGTAGGCTACCCCGGATGATGGGCTGGCAGGCCGAGGGGGCAGCTCCGATAGTCCTCGGCGTCCCTGTAGAGAATCCTGAGACCATTGCCACCGCAATACGAATCGGCAACCCCGCGAGTTGGGAGCAAGCTGTCACCGCGGCTACCGATTCCTCTGGAGCAATCGACGTGGTTAGTGATGAGGACATACTAGATGCGCAGAGGATGCTCGCCCGTAGTGCAGGTATTTTCGTCGAGCCTGCCTCCGCCGCTGGTATTGCAGGCCTACTAAAGTGCCACACCGCCGGTGATATTCCCAAAGGTAGTACAGTAGTTGTCACAGTGACCGGACACGGCCTGAAAGACCCTGGAGTAGCGGTCGAGAACTCTCTCGCCAAATCAACAGTGGTTGACGCCGATTTGGATTCAGTGCTTGCAGTTATCGGGTTGGATTAACTAAGGGCCCTTGCCTCTCCATCAAAGTTGTCGACATTTTCTATAATCACTGGCGTATAGTTGATGAAACCACCACTTCTCGGAGTTCCATGAGCGACAAGTACTCCGACAAGAGATTCGCAACGCGGGCGATATGGTCCGGCATCCAAAACATCGAGGGAGCCGCCTCCACACCAATCTTCCTGACCTCGACCTACCAACTCACCGACGAGCGCTATCAGGGCTGGGCCGACGGAGCCCAGCACACAGCGCTGTATAGCCGCCTCTCCAGCATCAATTCCGAGGGGGTGGCACAGAAGGTCGCCGCTCTTGAGGGTGCAGAGGATGGGGAGACATTCGCGAGTGGGATGTCGGCAGTCACAACGACCCTTCTCGCCCTGCTTTCGAATGGCGACCACATGGTGGCTAGCCCCGACTGCTATGGTGGGACATATGGATTCATGACTGAGGACCTTCCGAGATTCGGAATCGAAGTATCAATGGCTGATATCAGGGACCCCTCGTCCTATGAGGCAGCCATTCAGGAGAACACCAAGATTCTGTATGTAGAGACCATGACTAACCCTGTTCTCAAGGTGTGCGACCTAGAGGCAATGGCTGCGGTAGCCAAGAAGCACGGACTCATCGCCATTGTTGACAACACCTTCGCAACCCCTTGGGCATGCAATCCAATATCAATGGGCTTTGACCTAGTCATCCACTCAGGGACCAAGTACCTCGGAGGCCACTCTGACTTGATAGCCGGAATCGTCGTCGGAAGCAAAGATCTAGTGGCTGAGATATTCCCTAAGAAGGTGCATCTAGGAGGTGCAGCCGACCCGCATATGTGCTACCTACTCGAGAGGGGTATGAGAACACTACATGCCCGCATGCCGATTCATACCGCCAACTCCGCTGAGTTAGCGAGCAGATTGGAGGCACACCCGATGATAGAGAGTGTCAATCACACCTCCTTGCCGAGTTACACCGATCACGAGGTCGCCCAGAGGATTATGCCTAGGGGGAGTGGTATGCTGTCATACGTCATCAAGGGAGGTGACGCCGCGGCTCTATGTTTCTTGAGATCGCTAGAGTTGATTTTCGAGGCCACCAGCCTCGGAGGGATAGAGAGCCTCATTGAGTGTCCGTTCAACTCCAGCCACATGTTCGTTCCTGAGGAGGTGCGGACCGAGGCAGGCATCATTCCCGGTTTCGTACGTATGAGCGTCGGTATAGAGGACGTTGATGACCTGTGGGCCGACATACAACAGGGATTGGCTGCTGCAAACGCCTTGCTAGAAGCTAGGGCTTGAGGGGTCCGCATGGACACCAATCTACTGCTTGCCACTCTTGTATTCATCATCCCGATGTGTTTTTCACCGGGCCCGAATAATGTACTATGCGCTGCTCACGGATCCCAACATGGTCTACGAGCGACCCTCCCTCTGATTGCTGGTATGGCAATTGGTTGGTCGACCCTCGGTTTGTTTGTTGCTGGCGCTACGGTGTTTATCGAGGAGAACAAGTCATACTTCGATTTGCTGAGATATCTAGGTGCGGCCTACATTGCTTATCTCGCATTCAAGGTAGCTACGGCCTCGCCAATTACAGAAGAAGATCGGGAGAGTGAACGTCTTGGAACCATTACAGGCATTGTCCTGCAAGTTGTTAATGGAAAGGCGTGGATTCACTTTCTCGTGCTAATGACAGCCTTTGGCTCTCTGTTTGGAACCGGGTTTGAAGCCAAGGCCCTGCTTGTTTTCCTGAATCTTCTCTTCGGCCTTCCTGCAGTGATATCTTGGGCCGCCTTCGGCACTATCCTCAAGAGGGCCTTCAGTAGCCCTGATTCTGCGAAAAACCTCAATTTGGTGATGGGAGTATCGCTGTTCGCTGTTGCAATTTGGATATCTCTCTCTCACTGATTAGGGCAGTTGTCCTGAACCGCTAGACTCGGAGAGCCACTTCATCGCCGCTTCGTAATCTTGTACCGCATCCTTGTTGTCGTTGAGTAAAAGGTCCTCGGCTGCATCCCACAATGCCCGTAGAGCCGGGACCCAATCGCCCCCTTTGTCCCGACTGGCTTCATCGAAGCGCCAGGCGTCCGACTCGGTCCTATCGTGCACATTGAGCCAAGCCCACCCCATGGCCATCTCCAACCCTTTCCCTTTCCGGGCCTTGGAGACGGTGGAAGCAACCCCGCTGTCGACGGCCTGCCTAATCAGATTGTCAGCGAAGTTCAGCGGGCTAGGCAGAGAGTCAGCTTCCCATGGCAGTCGCTCCAGTCGCATTGCCGTGGACCTACTGTCGCTAAGTTCGCGAAGGAAAGCCCCGAAACCCTGCTTACGCTTCTCCTGTTTGCTTAGAATGTCCTCGGCTTCCTCCCCTGACACTCCGTAGATTCCCTCGAGTATGGTGAGGCCGTGATCAGGCCATAGCGCGACAAGATTAGGGTGGCAGGACGAGTCCTCAAAGCGGACTACGTCGTCCTCGATTTCGAGAACCACACCATCAGTCCTGACGTGAATCCCGGTTTCCAGCGAGTCCAGGATGCAGGACAACGCAGCCCTCTCCTCTAATGCCCCCGTCATGTGCTCTAGGAAATCCCCCCGTGCTTCCTCTGAGAACCAGTGGGTACCAACCACAAAACCATCGCTGATGGAGTTCAGTATGCTGCTTCGGCAGGACCTTGTTAGAAGAGAATCGTCGAGTGCCAACCCGAGCCAAGACCCCAGAACCTCCTCGAGACGCTCGATGCCTTCTTCTGGCAACCCCCTGTCCTCAGGCCATCCCTGTGGTCTCCACATCCACTCAGTGCTTGACACGTCGCTAAGGCGGGGCGGCATCATCCCCATCGCCACACTCTGGGCAAACTGTTCTTCGGTCTTCGCCAGAGCTGCCTGTGACAGGCCTACTACAGTGCCATCACCGAACTCCATGCGCAGCCAACCAGTCTCAGTTAGTTCACCATCAGCGACTATCTGTTCATTGAGACCCCTGCTCCATCTGATCTCGTCACCACTCAGCTCAATCGAGGCGTTATCAAGGCTCCACTCCACCCATTCAGCCGGAGGGGAAGGAGTGCTCCCTGTGAATACGAAGCCACCATCCCATGAGAAGAACCATTGCCCTGCCTTGGCGTGTTCATCCCAGACCAGAAGACGCATCTTCGGGTGAGTGTGATTTTGGATTCCAGCGAGGTGGCTCTGCTTGCCACTGCCTCTACGGATGTAACTGGCGACCCCGAATAGTGGATTCTTGAACACCGCGACGGTGGTCCGATCTTCCTCAGATGCAGCAAGCAGGCTTCCAGCCAATGCGCAACAGACTGGGTCACCACCTTTCTTTGTCATCCGCTTGCGCAGCCATCGAGGGTCGCTGCGCTTAGAGGCCACAACAGAGAGTTCCTTGAGAGTTCTCGCCATCCTGTCTTTCGAGAAGAACGATCCATCAACCTCCCCCTTTATCTCCGGCACGAAGACTTCGGGGTCTTCCATTAATTCCTCGAGGTTCCTGTCCAGCCGGTTCTGAATCTCCTTCGAGGCAAGTTTTATTCCCCGCATACGAATCTTCTTGCGGCGATTCCTGTCACCTGGGAAACGAACTTCAGCAGGGGGTTTCGCCATCTCTCTCGCCCCCTCCAAACAAAGCCCATGTTTGAGTCCGTCGTCTAATGGGTTAGCCTGCGGCGCTCGAAGGCAACTTCCTCCATGCCGCTGAACTCAGCTGGGAGTATGAACGCGTGCACGTATCCCATATCAATTTCTGAAAGCCCCTCCAGAGTGCCTGATACAACTCTTTCCTCCTCGGTGCCGAGGTCGCTTAGCAACATCCCACTCCAATCTTTGATGGGGCGGTCGAGTGCTTTCGAAGCGTTCTCGGTTCGCTCACCCATCCTCTCGAGCAGGGACACGGCTTCTCTAGGCGCCATCGGGCGGGGATTCTCCACCCCCATTCCTGTTGGATCTAGGTCGAGAAGAACTAGAGTGTGGAGCCCAGCATCCTTGTTTCTGCAAATCATCTCCAGAGGAGATGTCGGCAGATATTTTCCGACTGAGAATGGGATGGTGACCTGTCGGCCGAACCTGTATGACTGTAATCCAGATAGCGAAACTGCAAGGGTAGTGGCAGACAGCCCAGGAATCACGTGAAAACCAATCCCTTTCTCAGCGCAACGTTCCTCCAGATCGATGTGCGTGGTCGCCTGCATGGGGTCGCCGACGATCAGAAGTGCTACTGGCCCCCTGCGTGCTAACTCGAGTAATTTGTCGGGCTTCTCGACCTCATCCCGCATCAACCTCTCCCAACCACCAACTACTGATTCCAATCGCTCTTCCTCACTAGGAGGTAGGACCGCAGTGTAGCCCTCAAGAAACCTCTTCGAGCACTCTCTGGCAACGCTCCTAGCCCGCTCGGTCATGTGGTCGAGGTCGCCCGGACCAATACCAATCAGCCAGAGTCCGGTCACCGCATCTCCATCCGTCATGGTGAAGCGGGCTGCCCCGCTGCCCACCATGAACGTGATGCGCCATATCTCAGTACCCAATCGTCATGTGGAGCAGGCATTAGGCCTGATTCGAGAGCATGACCTGCTCGCTCCTAGTATGCATGTGTTCCCGACTGAGGATGGTGAATCTAGGCTCATCCCACTGGATTTCGGTGCACCTCTGTCTCTACCGGAGGTCCTAGCGAACTTCGAGGTCGTGGAGCACGAGGGCAAGCCTGACGAGAGGGTTGACAGCGACTGGTGGACACATCTGAGTGGACTGCTTGGCGAGGAGACAGTCGAGCGCCACGGTGAGGCATGGCCATCCTCGCACGAGTTCTTCGGCGACATGATGATTGTAAGGTTGGACGACGAGGTCGCCACCTACTCACAGCAGATCGCCTCCGCCAAGCTACAATCACACCCCCACATCAGGTTGGTCCTGTCTGACCGAGGAGTGCTAGGCGAACTCAGGATTCGGGACTTGACACCCATAGGCGCACGGCGCGAAAACGAGATAATCTTGGAAAACATCCCTGAAGACATAGCCAACACCAGGGTGATGGTGAGGGAGTCCGGAAAGAGCATACTATGCGACCCCTCTCGGGCGTACTTCTCCACCAAGCTGCAGTCAGAGAGGCTCGAGACACTAGCTCTCGCCAAGGAGCTCCGCTCCTTGCTCGACCGTCCACTGCGCGTATGCGACCCGTTCTGCGGCGTCGGTCCGGCCCTCGCCACACTTCTCAGTGAACCGGATTTGGTGGGCGAAGCACTAGCATCAGACCTCAATCCCGACGCCGTCGAGATGCTATTCGACAACCTGCGTCGCTGGGATCGCAGGGACTACCCTACTGATCCCACCCCACTCTCCCAGATTCACCCTGACAGACTCGTTGGGGTGGCCGACGCCACTTCCCTACCCTTGAATCCACAAATCTCTGGTAACTGGGACTTACTACTGGCCAACTTACCCCACCGAACCGTCGAACTCCTCCCCTCACTCATCCCTCTTTTGGATACTCGATCTCCGAGCTTAATCAGAGGTAGGGTGATAGTAGCAGAATCAGAGATCGACGCCACTAACGCCACTATCCGCTCCGCACTACCCAATTGCCTAGAGGGCGCGCCTGAGCCTGTGTTGAGAATCAAGCGTGACTACAGCTCCACACTGCGACTTTGTTCCTTCCAGGCATGGATGGCCACAACTTCTGAGGGTGAATAGTGATGACAACTCGATTTGGATGCGCCTTCCTAAGTATCATCTTTCTCTCTTCAACTTTAACAGGCTGTTTTGGCTTCGAGGACGAATTACAGGAAGAGCCAGAGTACCAACACTGGCTCCCTGACGTCGAGGACCGATCTAACAAGTTCTATCAGGACGATGATGTGTTTAGCCGAGTCTCCTGGAACGGCTCATTTGGTATCGACACTGTTCGCTCAATCTATGTTCCAGTCCCAGCCATTACTGCGAGTGATGGCGGGGCTGGAGTCACCGGTGGAGCAGAAGTCCACATGGGCCTATGGCTCCCAATTATCGAAGGGTGCGACATGGACGGCGCAGAGTTACCTGAAGAGTGCCGAGTCCCCATTATTGCCGAGATTGGGCCATACTATGATGACGGCGATGTCGACGCACTAACCCCCGCAGACCGACTCGGTCGTTTCCTAATAGAGAACTTCGTGCCGCATGGTTTCGGAGTCGCTCAGGTGTCAGTGTTTGGCACCGGAGAGTCAAATCATTGCATGGATCTCATGGGTCTCGACGAGCAAGAGGGGATTCATGCTGCTGTGGAGTATCTCGGAGGCGCGTCCTTCTCGAACGGAAATGTCGGTGTGATTGGCAAATCGTATGACGGCTCTACACCATGGGAAGCAGCGGCGATGGGTTCGGATCACCTGAAGACCATAGTGCCAATGTCTGGATTAATTGGCGTCCACGACCTAATGTGGCGCAATGGCAGTATGGAGGCGCGCGGAGCCATCATGCACAATGGCGTCTACGGCAGCTTCGGTTTGGATGGCGATCTGGAGGACGCCCAGAATGCTTGTGAGGGGTATTTCGAGGGATACTATGCAGGAGTGGGGGCGTATCTGACCGGTGATAATCTCGCGTGGACCGGCAGTGACTACTGGGAAGAGCGCCACTTTCTGACTAGGGCTCTGCAGAATTACAACGGCTCAGTGTACATCATTCATGGTCTGCAGGACTGGAACGTCGACCCTCACATGGCTTTTCCAGTACACAATAATCTGCTTAAGGCTGGCTTTGATGTCAAGGGCCTCTACGGGCAATGGGGCCACGACTATCCTGATCGTAGAAGTGGCCACGAGGGCCTGAACAGTGGTAGGGGAGCCGAAGCATTCCCGTATACACTACGTTGGGACTGGGCCGATGATATGCTGGAGTGGTTCAATTTCTACCTCAAGGACAAGGGGCCCCAGCCCAGACTGATTGCTGAGGTTCAGGACAACATGGGAGGATGGAGGGTTGAACCCAACTATCCTCCTCCGGATCAAGAGTGGATTTACTTTGATATGGACTCCTGTTCGATAGGTGGCAGCAACACAATCACACCGACTTCCAGTCTGATTGTTGAGTGCCCCGAGTTTGATGTTGAGACTCGCATTGTTGGAACCCCGACTTTCCACGTCGAGGCTACAATATCCCTCTTCGCAAGCAGTGGACATCTCTTCGTGGAAATGGTTCAAGCGAGTAGTGGCATGCATCTAGGGCATGCAGTGATGGACTTGAGATTCTACGATGGAGGCGTTGAGGGTGAGGTATTGACCCCTGGAGAGACGGTAATCGCCAAAATGGAATTCTTCGGAATGGATGTAATCATCCCTCCGGAGATGCCATTAATCTGATTATCACTCAAACCGGTGAGGATTATATTCCCAGTCCAGTATCGATGATGCCTGTAACCCTAAGCCTCGATTCTTCGAGCCTCTTGGGCTTATCTACAGCCAACCGTGACTGCACAGACCTCTTCCTACCTCCTATGCATTCTCCTTATCCACAGTGCTCCAGTGAGGCATGAATGGCCCCAAGGCCGTAGACAGACTTATTTCGGCACCTCCGATGAACCACCATGATCGCCAATCTGATTGGTGAACTAATTTGTTCCGGACTGTGCCATGCACTATTCGCTGGGCTCGCAGGCGGCGATTCTGCTGTGAAAAACGCTCAAAAACCATCCACTGAATTGAGAACTTCAGCCTCAACAGGTGACCGGAGTAAGCGACTTACTGAGGGCCGAGACACACTCCGCAATTGTTTGCACGATGACTGCTTTGCATTGACTTTCAGGTCCTCCGATTACTGCTGGAGGCATCAAGACGAAACTTCCTCAGAACCCGAAGCAGAAGCCAATTGGTGGGAAGAGAAGACTGGGTGAATTAGTGGCGCCCCGACCGGGATTTGAACCCGGGTCGCAGCCTCGACAGGGCTGCATGATAGGCCACTACACCATCAGGGCAGAGCCCCTTCGACAAGGCCACTCTTTTTCAATCTTTGATAGGGTATTGTTCATCACCCGCCCCCACTGGGGTTCGACATGGGTGAGCATCCTCTCGTCATTGATGTCATTGACAATGGTGGCCAGTGGACCCACCGTGAGTGGCGCATGCTGCGCTACCTAGGTGTTGACACCCAGATTCTTCCCAACGACACACCCGTCGAAGAACTCCGGCCTGTGGACGGCCTCATTCTATCGGGGGGGGCAGCCCGCGTAGGTCTCACCGGAGAACTAGGTAATTGTGGAGGTTTCCTCGGCATGGACATTCCCATACTCGGAATATGCGCTGGTCATCAGTTCATGGCTGGTTTCTACGGTGGCAGTGCTGCCGAGGCGCCAAAACCTGAGTTCGGCGCTGCTTCCATCTCCCTCGTTGGTGGAGGGGGCGCACTTTTTGAGGGAACTCCTGATGAGCAGACGGTCTGGGAAAGCCACAACGACGAAGTCACAGAGGTACCCCCCGGCTTCGTGATTACCGCGCACAGCGAGTCCTGCGGAGTGCAGGGTATGCAGAACGAATCTGCGGATCGATTTGGACTTCAATTCCACCCCGAAGTAAACGACTCAGAGTATGGCGCAAGGATTTTCGAGAATTTCGTAGGGGTGTGCGAACGGGCCCGCAGGGCCCGGTGAGGCAGAGGACAGATTGAAGAAGGTCCGGCAGGTCGCCGACTCGATGTCTACTGAAGCAGAACGTCTCGTGCTCCACAAGTGCAGGAACTGCAATCGTACCGACCGAAGAGGTTGGACCCCTTCCGAACTGCCTAAGTGCACACATTGTGAATCGACCATGGATCCACTCGAGATTCGTTACAAGTGCCTGCGTTGCGGCGCATTGACCTGGAACGAGGCTGGCTCCGCCGGTCACTCCTGCCGTAAGTGCGGATACAGGGTCTTCGTCAAGCCCCGAAAAGAAGGTCGCCACAAGACCCTGAAGGCCGAGTGAAAAGCGCGGTCTTCAAGGCCCGCCAATCCGACGACCTCTCGTGACGGGCTGGCTGAACTCCCACTCCCCTCGAACCTTCGAGCAATTGGCCATGCCTGAAAAGTCGCGACAGGCACTACTCTCAGCCAGCCTCTCGGCCGATCCGCCGCACCTGCTGATAACTGGTCCGGCGGGTGTGGGTAAGACAGCGGCGTGGCGATTGGTCGCCCGTCAGATCCTTGGAAGGGGCTGGCGCTCCACGACACATGTACTGCAGGCCCGTGACCTCGTCCGGCAACGCGGCGCCATGGGCACATTCGAGGACTTCCTCAGACCCGGCGGTACCGGATCGAGCGACACCCTAGCTGGAAGACTCAGTTTGGATGCATTCGACAGAGCGATGTCAACCGGCTCGCCTAACGACATTGCCCCTGCTGGCCACGAAATCGCAATCACCTCCGGAGTCCTACCGGTTAGTCGACTCATCGTCCTTGAGGACGCTGACTATCTCGGCTCAATTAGACAGGCCTATTTACGCAGAATGATGGAGACTGTCGGAAACGCCTCCCGATTCATTCTCGTGGCCAGAGCACCATCAAGGATTATCGACGCGCTGCGCTCTCGCACTCAGATGATACGGATTCCACCGACTGAGCGTGGGATTATGCTGTCTGCTTTGCACTCCATCGCCGAATTAGAGGGTGTGGAGACCGCAGACGGAGTCCTAGAGGACATTGCATACATCTCTGAGGGCAATCTCAGGAAGGCCCTGTTCACACTAGAGATGCTTCATCTGAGAGATCTCGCACACGATCGCTCGGCGGTTCACACCTTAGTCCAGTCAACCACCCTGCAGTCTGGAAGACACCTGCTGGAGTTGGCTCTGAGGGGGAGAGTGGTCGAGTGGAGATGGGAGAACCGGGGCGGCCGCAAGAAGAAGGTGCTGGCCGGGGCATTGGCCGAAATCGACCGCATGATGAACGACCACGGAATGGACTCTGATGACGTGGTCCATCAACTCCACGACGTTCTGGTCGGTCGCAGACTCTCTCTCCCCGATTCTCTTCGTGAGCAACTGCTAGAGGCATTGGCCAACTGTGACACCCAGCTCAACCGCTCGATGCACGCCAGAATTCCATTCGAGAACTTTCTACACAAAGTATCCAGAGCAGGCAAGGAGCACGGCCTTGCTTTCGGCTGATGGAATGGCGGGCGATACAGGATTTGAACCCGTGTTCTCGGCTTAGGAGGCCAAGGTGATATCCAGACTACACTAATCGCCCGGCTCTGCGACAACACACTCCCCAAGAAAGGTAGCGTTCGCAAAATTACCTCCATCGACAGCAATAGTGCCGATGCCATCAAGCATCCTGCGTCCTCCGAAGCTCCATGGAGGGCCCACTCTCGAAGCTCCCAACACCTTATTCTGACTCGAGCGAGTTTGGTGACTTGAAGAATCGGGCTCTCTCACGTAGAGTGGCGGCTAGAGATGCTGGAAGACGTTTCTGGACCCGCGTTTCTGGGTCCGTCCAGACTCCTTTGATCCGCCAGACCCTTTCCTTAGTAGCTCCCATCTGCGCTGGTCTACTTTTGGTCAAGTGGGATTTCGCCTCCTTTGATGCTGCCATCGCCTCATATGCCTTGCTCACTGTCCTGTTAATCCCTACCAATCTAGCAGCGACCTTCGCGAGGATGTCCGCGCGCGATCGACTCAAGTTACGAGATGGAGGTCAGAGGTCGATGGACGCCTATCCAGGTGTTGAGCGAATTCTCAACACCTTGAGGGAGAGGTCTCTGAGGGAGAGGATACGACTCTTCTCAGCAGCACTCGGCGGGGTAGCGTTGATTGCAGTGAGGGAACTCGACACGGGAGACACTCTCGGCTCGCTGCTGCTGGGCGCTTCGGTGGCTCTGGGGATTCTATGCTTCCTTAACTCACTAATGCTGGACGATTCTATACCCATGCGCTCCAATTCGTTCCCCCTGCTCTCCTTGCACGCCCCGACTCTGCATGACAGTACCTTGGCCAGGCCGCTGTCTGACCTGATGGTAGCGCACCTCGATCCGGAAACCGCGGCGGCGTGGGACGATTGGAAACTCTCCCTGATGGACAGTGTGAGGGGGGATCAGACCCCTGATTCGGCCGTAGAGCAACTTCTACAAGCATTACATCTCAATGAGCAGGGACTCCTCAACGACGACCGACTGATGACCGAGGCGAAACGCGTTTTCAAGATTACAGCGATAGACACTTTGATGGATAAATCCAACAAGTTTGACCTGAGGTCGTTGCGGACCTTGTTGGCACACACCAAGGCGTGGCAGCCAGGGTTGTTCAGGCTAATCGACAGACTCCAGGATTCGGCTATCAGAGGTGACCAATCGCTGAATGAGACTCCTTGGAGGTTGGACCTCGATCTTCCTCCACGCTGCTCTCAAGGTCGGGCCGACCTGTTCGTTATGCTGCACAACAAAACCGGAGCCACTTCCAACGTCAAGGTCGATGTTGTGGTGGCCGAGGGGGAGCCGGCGCTGCAGACAATCAGAGTCGAGGCCAGAGCCTCCCGCCGAATTGACAGGGCCAGAGCCACAGACCAGGTCGATACACTGGGACGTCTTCTGGATGACGCCACCGTGCTCTGGATTGGCCTTGCATGGCCAGACTCTGAACTAGGTTCCCACCCAGTACAAGTCACCTTGAGGGGCGAACATGGTGAGACGCTATCCTCGATTGTGGTGCAGACCACTCTGTCGTCGAAGGCGCAACAAGAGAGTGCTGGCCAGCGGATGTCGGACGCAGCCTCGGCTGTTCGCAGACTAGCTCTGTCCATAGCCGATTGAGGGCTCTTTGGGACAAAGTCCCGAGCGTCACGTTCATGACGCTACTGTGATTGCGACCAACGGAGTGAACATGGAGTCGTGGGACATCGTCGTGTTCGGTAGCGGTCCCGCAGCTCTGCGAGCAGCCATCGCTTCTGCCGACGCTGGCACAATCCCTCTGGTTATCGACTCCTCTGGCATCGGCTCGTCTTCCGGCGCGGCCCCCCTGTCAGGATTGGCGGCTTCGATAGACGAGATTGACTCCACTGCGCATCATAATGACACCGTCACAGCCGGCGGTGAGACAACTGACAAGGTCGCAGCAGCCCGATTCTGTGGTGAGGCAGTATCAGTTTTAGCCGAACTTGAGAGATGGGGTTTGGTTCTTCGTCGTAGAGAAGGAGGACTGCCTCACACCTCGGAGGCGCCTGGCCACAGCAGGCCCCGTCTGACTGGGTGTGGGGACAGTACGGCCAGAGAGGTTACCCGTATTCTTGAGGAGCAGGTCATCAAGAGAGGAGTCCCTCGACGGTCAGACCTAATCCCCCTCTCTCTGGTGATGGACAATCAGCAGGTGCGCGGTGTCGTAGTGTTGGATCTCTTGACAGGAGGCATATCTTCGATTCAAGCTAAAGCTGTGATTCTAGCCACAGAAGGCCATCAGGGAATATGGTCAACCCCGTCTAACGGTCCTGGTACCGGCGCCGCTCTCGCGGCCTCTGCCGGTGTAATACTATCTGGTATGGCCAACTCCCCTCGTCACCCACTCACTATCCGTGGCACGGACATGCATCTCCCCATCGATTTGCTGGGATCGGGAGGAAGACTGCGCATGGAGACTGGCGAAGAAGCCGGGCCCGAGGCAGTCCTCGACGGTGAGGGATGCGTGCTCGATCTGCGCTCTCTAGATGCTACGGCTTCGCCGTGGTTCGCTCAGACCACGAGAAGGGTAAGGGAGCGGGCTGGTTTGGACATAGCCACTGAAGTCATCCCCTTATCTCCAAGCGTCGCCACGACGACCGGAGGCGCTCCTGTGGATGGGAGCGGCAGAGTAACCTTCGACGATGGCAGTATGTGGGTCACAGGACTCTACGCAGCCGGGCGATCAGCCAACACCGGAATGCACGGAGCGGGCATGCTACCTGGGAACCAGTTGCTTGAGGACCTAGTGTCTGGCAACAGCGCAGGAGAGCACGCAGGAGCCTGGGCATCGAAAGCACTCTTCGGTGGCTCTTCTTTGGTCGAGGGGGCAATTCAGGCAGAACAAAACAGAGTTTCGTCGCTGATGAGAGGAGACGGTGAGTCAGTAGGCCGAGTTTCAACTACTATGTCTTCTGTCATGAGCAATCTCAATGGCACCCGTGATGAGAGAGCCCTCGAAGCGGCAGCAACCAGCCTCGCTGGGCTGCGAGAGAAGGGAATAGGGGTCACAGACCCTTCCATGGTGATGAACACCGAGTTGGTAACTGCAATTCACCTCGAGGGTATGTTTGCTCTGGCCGAGGCGATAATTGGCTCCGAGGGATAGCATGGCCAACCCCGATCCAAGCATATTCACACTCATCATGCAAGGCGAGATTCCCTGTCACAAGGTGTACGAGGACGAACACGTATTCGCCTTCCTCGACATCAATCCATGCAGCGTCGGGCACACCCTCGTTGTTCCCAAGGAGCAGAGCGCCACACTGGACGGACTATCGGACGAGGCATCTGCAGCAGTTGGAAGAGTCCTTCCAAGAATATCCAGAGCTGTCCTTGCTGCCTCCAATGCTCGTGATTTCAACATCTTGCAGAACAATGGCGAGGCAGCATTCCAGTCAGTATTCCATGTTCACTTTCACATCATCCCCAAACACAACGACGGCAGCGGCTTGGCCTGGCCATTTGCCACCACACAACTCGATCCCGAGGTGGGCGCAATCCTCGCCGAGCGCATCCGCAGCCATCTGAAATGACCCGGTGCGTTCTCAACCACCAACCCCGTGCGTGCATTGTGGCCGATTCCAAAAACGCGCCCGACGTGCTCCCAAGACTGTCGAGCAGTGCTACTCGGGTCAATGTCAAGAAACTAGAACGTCTGCCTTGGGATCACAGTGGGAAACACCCTGGAAGCCGTCCATTCTGGGAGGTCATCTGTCGAGTCATTGACATAGCTTGGTCTTACATCATCAGGAACTCGGAGATGGACAAACCTCCCATAGTGGAAGGCGGCTCTGTTTATGCTTCCACGCACATCAACGGTCTTATCGATCCATTGGCTATCATGAAATCACAGGACAGGCGCATCATCGCCATCGGCAGGCACGACATCATGACCATGCCTGTAATAGGCTGGCTCACTCGCCGCATTGGTTCGCAGCCGGTAATCAGGAAAGCCGAGCTGGAAAGAGGGGTAGGTGACCCCGGGTTCGCGAAGAGGATAAACAAAAGGAGCATGTTGACCATGGCCAACTGCATAGCATCGGGTCATACGGCGATAGTGATGCCCGAGGGCAAGTCGCACCAGGACACCAAGCTGCACGCTCTCAGGACAGGGGCCCTCCGGTTCACTCTCAACGCCGCCAGCATCGCGCATGAGAGGGGGCTACCTCAACCAGTGATTCAGCCTGTAGGACTGCATTTCAGATGCCATTACTGGTTCCGCACAGACGTCTTCATCGAGTTCGGCGAGCCAATTGCCATACCACTGGTCAATGACGCCCAGCATCACACCGCTCTCGCTGGGGGGGAGTGGTTAGAGCCCCCGGCAGAGCAAGTCATCCCTCTGCGCGACGAATTGTATGAAAACCTGACCCACATGACCCCCGAGGCTCCAGACTGGGAGACCTACAGGGCATGGCACCTTCTGGGTCACTTGAGGGCGAATTACTCCACCACTCCCCTCAGTTCTCTGAAGCAGGAGGTTCTCGCCGCCCGAGACATCAGGAAACGCCTCTCTCTGCTTGGGGACTCCGATTCTCTCATCGAGGACGCCAGGGAGGCCGCAGACATACTACAATCGAGCAATCTGGATGGCCGAACGCTGGATGTAACAGGGAGAATCAAGAGAGAATCCAGACGGGTCAAGGGCGCACTAGGGGTTCTGGTCATGCTCCTCGCCGCTCCCATCACCATCCCCTCGACCGGCCTGCAAGCGTTCGTAGGATGGTACGCGGGCGAACACTCGGACGAGGGGGTCGACGCTAGGACGACTCACCACATGATTGGTGCAATTCTCTCCCCCCTAGTCATCTGGCCTCTAATCTCCCTCGCGTTCCTATATTCTCTCTTCGGTGCGACCCCCCTGCTCCCGCTCTATCTCGCAGCATCCTTCCCAGTCATCCATTTATCCAACTTGGTTTTCCTCTGGGGCTATGACATGTGGACTGATTTCGGTGACTCCCGAAGAAGAAGGAGACTGGCTTCTTCAGCAGCCGGCAGTCGCTTGGAGGAGTTGGTGGGCCAACTGGTTCCCCGACTCGGCGTTCTCAAATAGGACGGGCACTTCAAACCCATCATGAACTCCCGCGAGGCTGCCGACAGGGTGCGAGAGTGGCTGCAGAGCGAGCACCTCGAAGCTCGAGACGTTGTCGACCAGCAAGCCATGCTACACCTTCACGTCCGTTACCCTCCTACCAAGCAGGGCCATGTGTTCAACGTCGTTATCCCGAAGAACCGCGACCTCATCCTGATTTACTCTGTAACCCGTGTCGACGACGGTCAGCAGAACGAGATGACCAAACAATCCAGTGGAGAGTCTGGGGAGTGGGAGCGATGGCTCCACGATACTAGGATACACCTCACTCAGGCGGATCTCGACTGGGTCCTTCACGTGGGCAAGAAGCAGAGTGGTGTACCCGGTCCGTTGCAGGCATTCAACCTCTCTCGTCCAATTTGGTTCGACGGCCTGACACAGAACGAGTTCATGCACACGATGCGTCATCTCTGGCTCACCAAGCTTGCTTTGATCCACAAGATCAAGTTCGCTTACGGGCCCGGTGTTGGCAAGCCCGGGCCGGTTGACGACTGGATTGCCAAGAAGGCTCAGAGTAGGAGCAATCAGCCTCAAGTGCATTCAGAGGTGAGTGAGATAGACACTGATGAGACAGGCAGTTTTGGCCGCGACTTCGACCCCTCAGAATGGGCATAATCCCGCCCCCTTATTCGCGCGTGCCCTTACGCGCGCAAGTGACGGCAAAGGGTCGAGGTTAAGTATCGCTGGAAGCCAAACTAAGATGTTACAGCAACCGTGCTGGAGGGTTGAATAATGGAAACTGCAAAGATGAGAAACAGCGTAACAATGGTTCTTCTGATGATGATGAGTACTTTCGCGGTAATCGAATTCCCGCAGGCCGAGGCTAGTGAAGTGGTTTTGACTGACGCGATTCAGATTGTAAACGGGGGCTCAGCTAGCGACAAGATGGTGGCTGCAGATGCCGATTCGAAGGGCAACGTGCACTTCGTCTGGAGTCGCAACACCCAGCACCTCTGGTACCAGATGCACGATCCGAGAGGGGAGGTTCTGATTGCCGAGACACAGATATCCAACCCCGGAGCTCACCGTGCTTGGCACCCGGACATAATTATCGACGGAGATGATAATGCGCATATCACCTGGGCGGATAAATCGTCCCAATGGACTATTCTTTACACGATGATTGATCCATCTCAAGATGACCAAGACGGTGACTCAGCATCCGACGACGTAATCTCAATCATCAACGACTACGAGGTCTCGGTTCACTCACAGAATCGCGACTGGCCAGCAATCGCAACCGACTCGCAGAACAACGCACACATAGTCTGGGAGGACTCTTTTGAACCTTTGAACAAGTTCTACCAACAACCCCAAATCTACTACTCGATGATAGAGCCTGATGTGCTGACACGTGACGCCATACGCGCTGTAGGTGAGACCCTACTAACTCCTATTATCGGTCACAAGGGGCATCCCGATATTGCCGTCGACGCCGATGACTTCGTGCAGATCGTTTGGGACGATACTAGGGGCGGCAAGGTCGAGATAGTCGCCCCAATCGACACTTCCGGTTCTATGAACACCGAGTGGGCAGATATGTGTGTGGTCTTCTACGGCGGCAATTTCGCTAGCGGCGGCTACTTTGAAGGCCTCAAGCCAATGCTTCTTACCGCCAACATGACCGTCTATGAGACGCTATATGCACTCAGTGGTAATTGGCCTAGCGCGGCCACCAGTGGCAACTGTGCCGCAGCTTATCAGACCGGAGGTTCCGGCAGCCAAGGTCCACGCTCAACCCCTCTTGGCTTGGTCCCTGGTGACGATTCTGGCGGCCTGAGGGAACTCACCGAGGTGGTCTACAACAACGGCGCGGTCAACTTGCCGCAGGACGGTGGGTACTACAGCGAATTCTGGGGCCCCGGATCCACTTGGGCGTGCCTTTCATGGAAGGATATAACAGGAAATGTTCCTGGAAACCCCCCAACCCAATTAGACCATCGCTGGAATCCTAACGCGACCAAGATTGTAATTCCAGTCTCTGATGAAGGACCGTACGGCGGGACCCCCAACCAGCAGTCAGATGATATCCAAAGCATCAACGAGGCCCACGATGCATGCGTCCGAGCTGGTATCATTCCAGTCCCCCTCCTTGCAGCGGGTTTCGGATCCGGTGACACCGAAGTTGGTTCTCATATGATGGACCTAGCCCAATGCCCGAACGGGTTCGTCAGCCTGAACACAAGGTCATGCCCCGGCACAAACACTCGCCTCACAGATGCAGAGGGGCAGATGTACAGCTTCCCAAACTCTGCATCTAGTTCGGCTGAATTGCAGTTGATGGTTGAGGCGATGATTTACCTCTCAACCAACAACTCTCGTGAGATATTCATGACCATCCTCGACCCCCTCTCTCTTTTGGATAACCAGCCCCCTGGTTGGTCGAAGGGAGACCCCGGAACAAAGATTCAAGGAAACTCATACGTTGAAGATTTAGGCCCTTCTTTGGATGGATTGGGTTATGGCCATCTTGTTGTAGTCAACGACACTAGAATAACACTCAATGACGCTTACAGTTTACACCCTGCTATTTCAGTGGATAATTCGGGCAACACCCACTTAGCTTGGATGGATGGACGAGCATATGGTTTTGACATGAATGTCAACTATGAAATCTACTACACCCGTTTGCGTCTCCGGGGTGCTGGTGACTGGGATGGGGCACCAGATGGTCTTCCTTCATATGGAATCAAACAGATTGTCGACTCCGCTATATCCAATGTTGAAGGTGTCGACGGAATTCCGACCGGCCGTCCTTATGGGGCCAACTCACATATGCCCAGCATTATCACGGACTCTTTCGACAATGTCCACTTTGCGTGGCTGGAAAATTCTAATGAAAGCCAAGGTGAATCCATAGTCTATGCAAAGCTAAACAATACAAATGACGACTATCCCGAAGGATTTCCACTCAATTCTCTAGCTTTGGGTATATTTGACCCATGGGAGGTCGTGTCCGTGACTGAGTGGCAATCAGATAAACTGGGTCCTAATTCACCAGCCGCCCCCGATCTCGGTCAGCCACCAGCATTCGTGAATGATATGGGCAGCGGGGCACATCTAGCTTGGTCTGACACCAACAAGTGCAATGACCAGAGTAATGGGGGCTCGTACACTCTTTGCTATGTGCATGTACTCACCGGTCTCGTTGACGTTTCTTTTGCAGAGACTGAGACTTACTATCACACCATTGAGCCCGGTGAACAGACTTTGTTCAATATGACCATCTCTAACCCGACTCCTGGCCCAGTCAATCTCGTATCCGATACCTTCACAGTTACGTTGCAAGGAGTCCCGAA
>Ga0208765_1000621_pt1 | contig 23472 bp, 24 predicted proteins | sample ETNtaG_2_FD_185783 | JGI IMG/M metagenome (GOLD analysis project Ga0208765, IMG submission 185783) | Marine microbial and viral communities from oxygen minimum zone, Eastern Pacific Ocean - ETNP201406SV203 (SPAdes) (version 2) | ecosystem: Environmental > Aquatic > Marine > Oceanic ...
ATTGTCAATCAAATAATTAAAGCAAAAAATAAAATATATCATTACCAAGGGAATAGACAAACGTAATACCTTTAAAAAATAAGCAATAATAATAAATATGATAAAAACAATGCTTATGATAATAAATGTGATGTCCATTATTACATTATCTATAATTAACGAATTTTGGTCGGAGCGACAGGATTTGAACCTGCGACCCCTGCCACCCCATGGCAGTGCGCTACCGGACTACGCCACGCTCCGAGTTATTCATTAATGATGCGTATGATTTCAAGTAACTCCTTTTTTATATTATCAAGTTGCTTATCTAATAATGGAGTTCCAGAAAAATTTTTACTACCCAGCATAGATCTTGCACCTTCAATAGTAAATTTTTTATTATAAAGGAGATCTTTAATCCTAATAATTAAGTCAATATCTTTCTTCCGATATGTTCTGTTTCCGGCACGATTTTTAGGCGGAGATAATTGTTTAAATTCGGTCTCCCAATACCTAAGTACGTATGACTTAAGATCAACCATTTTGCTTACTTCGCCAATGGAATAATATAGTTTTTTTATATCGCTTTTCATTTGATATTGATACTTAAACCTGTACTTTATATTAATTAATTCAAATTATTGTGTCAACATTAATTAAGATTCAAAAAATATAAATAATCCTTGATTAATTTGGATAGTACATGTGGAACTTTTTTTATTAATGGCTTAGACTCTACTATTGCAATACGGGCCTGTGTCTTTCCACGATTAGAATTAAAATAGAATCCAGTCATTGGAGAAAGTAATATGGTATAACTATTTTTATCTACCATACATTTCCCTTTTTTAGCGCAATATTCAATAAAATTTGTTATGTTGAATTCATCATCAACAATATTTTTAAAATCAATGACTAAATATAACGCTGATTCAGGTTTAGACACGATTATCGATGGAATATTAATTAGTAATTTCTCTCTTAAATCTTTCATCAATGAAAAATAATAAGTCCTTTGCTCCTGGTACCAGTTTCTTATTTCATTTTTAGATAAAGTTGAAATAGAACCAAAAATATATTGTCCAATTACATTTGCACAAAGATTAGCAGTATACTCTGAAGCTGCTTTATTATGTAGAATATGATTATCGGTAACTAAGGCACCAATTCTTAAACCACAAGCGTTCCACATTTTAGAAGAAGACTCTATACTGATCCTTCTACCATTTATGCCTGGGACAATGTCATCGTCCAAAGCCCAAATACTTGACTGTCCTGCTTCAGTATAGTATAAACTTCTATAAGCCTCGTCACTGATAATCCATATATCCTTTTCTACACAAACCTTAGCAATTTCTATTATTAATTCTTGTGAAATCTGCTGACCAGTAGGATTATCTCCAGGTATTAATACTATTCCACATGGATTATCTCTGTCAATAATATTACTAATGTCAATTATATTAATATCACTGTAGCTACCATCATCCTGCAACTTTCTAGAAAATATTGTAATAGGAATAGATAATCGTTTAGAAAATTCTATATAATTAGTATAGGTTGGATCAATAAATAAAATAGGTCTTTTGGATGAAGGGCCACAAACTCCTAAAAGCATTAGCTCCATAGCTTGAGAACCGCCATCCGTAATAACACACTTTACCTTATTAGATATATTATTTGTCAATTCAGCATCAATGGAATGAATAAAAGAATTTTGACACTCTTTCATCCCAACGCTGGATGTATATTTCACTACTCCATTATGAAACGGTGAATTTCCTCTGTCAAGAGAGTTCATTCGTTCAATCATTATTGGATGCATTGGAAGCGCAATATTTCCTATAGCAAGATTAATAGCCTCAATATTATTTTTATCTTTCCGAGAATTAAATAAAAATTGAGCTTTCCTAATTGCGGACGGCTCTCTTTGTTGATAATGTTCAGATATATTTGGTGACATATATCACATAAAGTTTATGAAGTATAAATTAATTTCTTCTATAATATTAACTTCAAGCTTAGTCTCAATCTTTATCTAAACTAAGTTGTAACCTTCTTATCTTCTGCCTTTGAACGGCTTTCTTCCTCTATCTCTACTGTTATGATTTCTATCTCTCTTAGGTGGTGGTTTCCATCCCTCTGGCTTTTCAAGTAATGCTTTCCTACTAAAATCCAGTCTGCCTTGATCATCAATTTTTATTAGCTTTATTTTCATCGAATCCCCTGGCCCACAAACATCTTCTACTTTATTCACTCTGTGCCACTCTAATTCTGATATATGTACAAGTCCTTCTCTACCAGGTGCAAATTCTACAAAAGCTCCAAAAGTCATAAGCCTAGTAACTTTGCCATCGAACTCCATTCCAACTTCAGGATCAAATGTAATGGCCTCTACTAATTTAATAGCTTCTTCACACTTAACAGGGTCTTTTCCAGCAACAGTAACAATGCCCTCATCATCAACATTGACCTCGCACTGTGTATCCTCGATAATCTTTTTAATATTTTTGCCACCAGGTCCAATCAAACCCCCAATTTTTTCAGGATTGATTTGAATAGATAATATCCTAGGCGCATATTGAGATAGCTCATAAACCTCAGGGACAGCTTCATACATTTTATCAAGGATGTGCATTCTGCCTTCATGAGCCTGTTGAAGTGCCTCAGTTAGAAGTTCAAAAGAGATTCCCTCAATCTTTAGATCAAGCTGAATCGCAGATATTCCATCTCGAGTTCCTGCTACCTTAAAATCCATATCACCAAGATGATCTTCTAGCCCAAGGATATCACTGAGAATAGCATTGCGCTTACCATCTGTAATAAGTCCCATTGCTATTCCAGCAACATGACCCTTAAGCGGCGCACCAGCACACATCAGAGATAAAGATCCACCACATACTGATGCCATTGATGAAGAACCATTTGATTCCATAATCTCGGATACAATACGAATCGTATATGGAAAATCATCATAATCAGGAAGGACTGGCTTTATAGCCCGCTGGGCCAGGTTGCCATGGCCTATTTCACGTCGACTGGTAAACCCAATCCTGCCTACTTCTCCGACACAGTATGGTGGAAAATTGTAATGAAGATAATAATTCTTTTTATAATCTTCATCCATGCTATCGATAATCATTTCATCACTTTTTGATCCTAGGGTAGTGACTACCAAAGCTTGAGTTTCCCCTCGAGTAAACAAAGCAGAACCATGAACTCTTTTTAGAATAGCTGGGTCGATCGTTATATCTCTAATATCTTTAGTCCCACGACCATCACTGCGTACACCTTCTGCTAAAATCATTTCTCTCATAGTCTCTTTGAACTGATCATCAATAATTGATTTTATTTCTTTTTCTTTTTCTGGATGATCATCCTCTAACGATAGCAAAACATCGCTAACAAGCTCTGTTTTTTTGATATCACGATCTTGCTTATCTACAACCTTTACTATATCACTAATTTGTTTACCTATTTTATCGTTAACCGCATCGACCAAAGCCTGATCAAGGTCTAATACAGGTTCTTCGATTTTACTCACTGAAACACTACTGACTAGCTCTTCCTGCAATCCGATAATTTCAACTATCTGACTTTGTGCAAATTTTAAAGCATCTACGACTATTGCCTCACTGACTTCATCAGCCTCTCCCTCGACCATTACAACATTTTCTTTATTACCAGAGACAACTAGTTCAAGACTACAATCTTCAAGCTGCATGCGTGTAGGATTTAATACAAATTCATTATCAATCTGGCCTACTCTTACTGTAGCAATTGGGCCATGCCATGGAATATTTGATATCATTAGCGCTGCAGAGGCACCAACACCTGCCCAAGTATCCGCCATATTTTCACCGTCACTCTGGAGCACGGTAATCATAACCTGCGTCTCATTTTTAAACCCTTTTGGGAATAAAGGCCTTATTGGTCTATCTGTTAGGCGGCTAGTAAGTACCTCACCTTCAGTCGGTCGAGCTTCTCTCTTAAAAAATCCTCCGGGTATTTTGCCGCTTGCATAGTGTTTTTCTCTATATTCAACTTGCAAGGGGAAATAACCAATGTCCTCTCTTGCCTCTTTTGCAGCATTCACAGCGACCAATAAAGTAGTGTCACCATAAGTTAAAACGACAGATCCGGCTGCCTGCCTAGCAATTTTGCCTGTCTGTATATTAAGGGTTTTTCCTGCTATTTCTTTTTCTACATTAATCATAATATATTATTTCTTCTTTCTTTTCCTATTTATTACCCACGTATAGATAATTCTTTAATTAGTTTCAGATATGAATCTGAGTCACTGCGAACTAAATATTTTAATAATTTCTTTCTCTGTGACACCAATTGCACTAGACCTCTTCTAGTGTGCTTATCTTTTTTATGGATTTTTACGTGTTCTGTTAATTCTGAGATTCTATGGGAAAGTATTGCCACTTGCACCTCAGTAGAGCCAGTGTCTTTTTTATCTTTCCCAAATTTTTTAATAATCTTTTCTTTATCTTCTTTTGTTATAGGCATTTATCCTCCTATTTCATATTTATCTTTAAGCGCAAGGCACTTACTTTTATCTTTAGATAATTGTTTTGTTAATTCTTTAATAGACGAAAATTTCTTTTCACTTCTAATTCTCTCTAGAAATTCAATCCAAACAGTGTGACCATACAGATTGTCTGAATAATCATCAAAAAGATGAACCTCTAATACTAAGTCGTCTTCTTCAAAGGTTGGTCTAATGCCAAAATTACACATTCCATAATGATTAAGTCCATTAATAATACATCTTGCAAAATAAACACCTTTTTTTGGTAAAAGCTGTTTTTTTTCAATTGGTAATAAATTAGCAGTAGGAAATTTTAATCCTTTTCCTCTTCCTGATCCGTGTACAACTTTTGCGCTAAAACCATATATAGATCCAAGTTCATAATTGGCCCTTCTTATATACCCATTTTCTATCAATTTTCTGATATTTGTGCTAGATATGGTACTATTACCGTCGGTTATGGGTTTTACAATCTCAATACCGATTTTATTTTTTTTACAATACTTTAATAGAAATTCGGAGTTTCCCGTTCTATTATAACCAAATGAATGATTCCTTCCTGCTACTATATATTTTGGACTAAAATATTTTACCATTATCTCATTCATAAATTGTTGAGCATTTATTTTCATAAAACTATCATTAAAATCTAAGATAACTAATTTGTCAATTTTTAGTGTTCTAAAAATTTGAATTTTCTTTTCTAGGCTCATAATTAATTTGATATTATGATGGACTTTATCTATAACACACCTAGGATGAGGTTCAAACGTAATTACAATGGAAGTAGCGCTAATAGACTGCGCTATCGATTGCACTCTATTAATTATTTGAAAATGACCCCTATGTAGCCCATCATATGAACCAATAGTTACAACACTACTAGATAGTGGTTCAAAATTTTCTAATGTTCTGTGGATATCCATTTTTCTTGAAATGATTCGACTGATATTGAATCATTAACTAAATAATTCCCTACTTTTGTTCTTTTTAGGGATGTTAAGTATCCAACAGTGCCTAATTTTTCAGCAATATCTTTTCCAAGAACTCTTACATATGTTCCTTTCGAACAGTCAACACGAAATTTTATACTATTACTATTAAAATCTATAAGATCTATACTATTTATATTTATATCAACATCCTTCCTATCTACCTCAATATTCTTTCTAGCTAATTTATATAGTCTAGTCCCCTTATGTTTTTTAGCAGAATACATTGGAGGCTGTTGTTTTTGACTTCCTAGAAAATTATTTAAAACAGATATTAATATATTTGATTTTATTTCAGGAATTTGCATCTCATCAACTATACTGCCCTCAGTATCTAATGTATTTGTAGTTCTACCTAATTCTAATTCAGCCTCATAAGTTTTATCTGAGTTTGATATACTGGTCAATGTTTTAGTGTCAATTTCTGTACCGATGATTAACACACCCGATGCAAACGGATCAAGTGTGCCACCATGTCCAACTTTTTTATGCTTTGTTATATTTCTTATTTTTTTTACTACGTCGAATGAGGACCAATCTATTGGTTTGTCTATATTAATTATCACTTATATCTAATTTTTTCATTAAGCCAGAAACATATTCAGTATATTCAAAAGTATCATCAAAATAAAATTTTAAATCTGGTGTATGTTTCATTGATAATTCAGGACCCATGTATTTTTTAAACGGCTTTCTGTGTTTATTTATTTCTATATCCAGCTTATCCTTAGATATAGTTTGATTAATTACACTATAGAATACTTTGGCTAATCTAAGATCCCTTGAAACATCAACTTTTGTAAAGGTAACAAAACCCAAATAATTTAAATCAATGTATTTATTAAGGATGCCGCTCAGAATATCAAGTACTTGATTGTTTATTCTATCAATGCGATCATAGGGTTTATTATGGTTCAAACTAATATTTATTCCAGGGTTCTTTTAATTTCCTTAATCTCATATGCTTCAATCAAATCACCTTCTTTGTATTTCTTTGCGCCCACTATCCCGATTCCGCATTCTAAACCTTCTTTAACTTCTTTCGCATCATCCTTGAATCTTTTTAATGATTCTATCTTACCCTCAATAATTAATTTATCATCTCTATATAATCTAGCATTTATATTCCTTTGTATAATACCTTCCGTTACCTTTGAACCAGCTATAAATCCAATATTAGGTATCTTAAATTGCTGTTGAACAATAGCTTTACCCATTATGTTTTCTACCTTATCAGGCTCTAAGAGTCCTTCAAGTGCTAATTTTATTTCATCCACAACATTATAAATAACATTATAAATACGAATATCGACACCAGCTTGACTAGCTTGTAACTTTGCATTTGAAGAGACCTGGACGTTAAAACCTACAATAATAGCGTTAGAGGCTTCAGCAAGCAATACATCTGACTCAGTAACCATGCCCACTGCTTTATGAATAACCTTAATTTCAACCTCGTCATTATTTAGTTTAACTAAATTCTCAGATAAAGCATCAATCGAACCATCGACATCCCCTTTAATTATCGTAGGCAAGGTTTTTATTGAGCCTTCTTTAATCAAAGCTGACATTTCATTAAGAGAGAATGATATTCTTTTCTGTTCAATTTCTCTTCTCGTTTTTTGTCTTTCACTTGCTATTTTTTTAAGGTCTTTTTCATTATCAATGACCGCAAGTAAATCACCAGCTTTTGGAACTGATGCAAATCCCTGTAATTGAACAGCATCAGAAGGTTCAGCGATTTTTAAACGTTTGCCTATTTCATTCATTATACTTCTTACTTTTCCTGAAAAGTCATTACATATAAAAGGATCACCAATTTTTAGAGTCCCTTTCTGTATCAGAACAGTGCCTATAGGGCCCAATCCCTTATCCAACTTAGAATCAATTACCGTACCCATCGCTAAACACTCCTTATTCGATTTAAGATCAAGTATTTCTGTTTCTAATAGGAGACTGTCTAATAAATCATCAATACCATCACCGTTAAGTGCGCTAATTTCAACTGCCTGAACTTTACCCCCCCAGCTTTCAACTAAAACATCGTTCTCAGACAATTCTCTTCTGACCTTATCAGGATCTGAACCAGGTTTGTCAATTTTATTTATAGCCACAATAATTGGCACACTAGCAGCCTTTGCGTGACTAATAGCTTCTTTAGTTTGTGGCATTACCGCATCATCAGCAGCAACAATAAGAATAACTATATCTGTTACTTGGGCACCTCTAGCTCTCATTGCTGTAAAAGCTTCATGCCCAGGAGTATCTAAAAAAGTTATAAACTTGTTTTCCTTTACCTTAACCTTATAAGCACCTATATGTTGCGTAATACCACCTGATTCACCTGCTGCAACCTTTGTATTGCGAATATAATCAAGTAAACTAGTTTTTCCGTGATCAACATGTCCCATGACAGTTACAACAGGAGATCTTGATGTTGCTTTCTCTTTATCCTCTTCAGTTTCTTCAAAATTAAATATATCTTCAGAAACATCTTTAATTTTCTCAGCATTGTAACCAAAATGATTGGCTAGCAGCTCAATTACATCCCAATCTAGACGTTGGTTTATCGTAGCAAGTGTACCTAATTCAATACAGAATTCAATAACATCACTAGATGATACATCGAATATTTTTGATAGTTCATCTACGCTTGAAAACTCGGGAACTTTTATAGAAACTGCTATTTCTTCATCATGTTGTATTTCTTGGCCATCTTTAGATTTTGATTTTTTATATGTTTTTTTCTTTTTCTTAGTTCCAATCGCAGCTAATGTTGCTTTCACTTTTGTTTTTACATTCTTAGAGACGACTTCTTTTTTATCTTTACTGCTTTTACTCTGCTTGCTTGGACCAGGCTGACCTATCTCGGATTGAATATTTGATAAATTAATTTTTCGGAGTTTTTGTTTTTTTGGAGTAGTATATTTTTTCTTTATTGCTTTAACACTTTTACTACCTACCATCTTTTCATCTCTTCTGGCAGGAACATCTATTATATCTTTTTCTACTTTCTGTTTTTCCTTCTCACTTTTAATCTTTTCTGTCTTTTCAATTTTTCTTTGTTCCTGAAGACTTAATAGCTGGAGCTTTTTCTGAGATTCTTGTTTCTCTTTTAATCTTGTATCATGGATCTCTTTTCTTACCTGTTCTTTTCTAAATCTATCAACAAGCTTTTTATCTTTTGCAAATTCAGACATGATAAGATTACGCACATCATCGTCTACTGGAGACATATGGCTTTTTATATCTACTCCTTTTGTATCGAGAAATGATAATATATCTGTGTGGGATATATTTAGTTCCTTAGCTATTTGAAATATTCTAATTAACGCCATTATTAACCTATACTATTACCTTTATATTATTCTTCTTCATCGCCTAAATCTTCGATATTGTCTTCGCCATCATCTAATTCAGATTCTTCTCTTTCAATAAACTGCTGTACTGATGAATATATCTGTTCTACGGTAGATGTAGCAATTCCAGTGATTTCCAATAATGATTCTTCATCAGCCTCCATCAAGTCCAGCACTGTCTTGATATTCGCATCTAGTAAAGATTTTCCGATTTTTTTTGTTATACCATCTACTTCGGTCAACAATGTATTTTGATCATCTTGTAATCTTTTATATTGATTTACTCCATATGCATCAATTCTATAACCGGTTAACCTTGAAGCTAGATTTATATTCATTCCACTTCTTCCGATTGCTGAATCAAGGTTTTCATCTTCAAAAATAGCTATACAATACTCTTTATCTTCATCAATATACAAATTAACCGGCTTCGCTGGAGACAAAGCTCTAGTGATTAATATTTCTGGTTGCTCACTATGATTAACAATATCAATTTTTTCATTATTTAATTCTCTAACGACTGCTTGAATTCTACTTCCTCGCATACCCACACATGCACCTACAGGGTCAATCCTTCTGTCATTGGACTGAACAATAATTTTGGCTCTCTCTCCTGGCTGTCTAGCGATAGATGTAATATCAATAATACCATCTTCTATTTCTGGAACCTCCATTTCAAATAGTTTATTTAAAAAATAATTATCACTTCTACTCACTACAATATCTGGACCTTTTGATGTGATTTCAACAGATTTTATAACACTACGAACTGTATCACCTCGTCTATATCGTTCGGATTGAATCTGTTCATTTTTTGGTAGTCTTAGTTCTGCTTGATCAATATTAATAAAAACATTATCGCGCTGCACCTGATGAACAATTCCTATTACAATCTCACCAACGCGATTTGCATAATCTTCATAAATATAATTTCTCTCAACATCTCGTAACTTTTGAGCAAAGAAATGCTTGGCAGTATTGATAATTCTTCGACCAAATACCGTTAAATCAATAACCTCAACAAATACATCACCAACAACAAGTCCTTCAGCAGCCTCTGGCTCTTTTTCTATTGCTTCCTCAAGGGTAATCTCAACTTTATAGTCATCTACCTCCTCAACAATTGTTTTTTCTGCATATATCTCAATCTCACCTTTATCTAGGTTAACAATACAACTACAATTAGATGAGTCTCCATACTCTCTCTCTATTATATATAAAAACAATTCTTCTAAGATTGTGGCTAATTCAGATCTTTCAACATTCTTTTCTCGTGCTATCTCTGAAAATACTTCTATTAGTTCTCTATTAACCAAAACTCCTCCTCGCTACTAATCAAATGAAATTTTAACTCTGGCACTAATTATATCACTATAGTCAATATAATGTTCAACCTTATCATCTTTAACATTGATACCAGTTTTATTATTACCTATTAATAAAAACGTTTCTTTATTCGTGTTATCTTTAGATCGATACTCTAATTCAATTTTTCTACCAATATTTTTTTTATACTGAAAATTCTTTTCTAGCCTTGAACCTATTCCCGGAGTTCCTACCTCTAACCTCACTCCATGAGGGAAATTAGATAAAATATCCTCATTGTTTTTTATTTCTATCGCCAGCATAGCAGTTTTATCTACAGATATATCATGAGCGGAATCAATGACAATTTTAATAAAACTAGAATTTGAATCAATCTTTACCGATAATAATTCAATATCCTGCGTAATATGCTTTTCAATAATTTCTCTTAAATTTTCCATAGCCAATAAAACAAAAGTGGGCCTTTCAACCCACTTTTCATACCTGATAAATTATAAAACTTGTTCTATTATTACAACAGAACAAATAAAATTCTACATCATACCAATTAGCTCCTCACTTCGTTGTTTTAAGTGTATTGGTAACTTTTTTTCTAACAAAATTTCATTTAGAATATTTTGGGCAATTTCTACTTTATCTTGTTCAATAAGAATAGAAACTTTTAATAATTTAAATTCATTACTAATATTATTATCCAAGCCTAAACGCAGGCCTCTGTCAAGCAATTTAATTGCTTTATCAAATTCATTATTTTTCAATGCGATATTTGAAAGTATTTTAATTGTTCCAGGGATAAGAATATCTGGCTCTGAATTATTAAGATATTCATTCAAATATGATTCTGCTTTAATTAATCCATTATTTTCAAAAGAAATTTTTCCTAGATAATAGTTTGCAATATTAGAACTATTAGTACCTGAAAAATCGGATAATATTGTCTCAAACTGAAATTTTGCATTTTCATAGTCCTCATTATCAAAAGCTACCAACGCTATACCTAAAGCGGAATTTGAATCAATATCTTTTTGACCTTGTTTATTTAACAGAACATTGACACTAATAATTACTGCTATTAGGCCAAGAGCAATGTTTAAATAAGTCTTTTTGTTTTGTTCAAAATTATATTCAATCTTATCTATAGTTTCAAGAAAAGGGTCTCTTTTTATCTCTTTTCTGGTGATCTTTCTTTGAGGTTTCAGCATATTAAATATTATTTCCTATTTTTAGTACCCTCGGCAGGAATCGAACCTGCATCTAATGCTTAGGAGGCACTTGTTCTATCCATTGAACTACGAGGGTATACAGGTTAATTCTCGTCGATAAAGCCGGTAAATATAGGCTTTTTATTTTTTAATTAAAATACTATAAAGATTGCTTATGCAAGTCGAATTATGTGACTTCAATCTAAATATTCTGGTTTTAAATCTCTTGTCATAAGGTCGTCAACCTCTTTTATAGGATTAGTGTTTTCATATAAAACACGATAAACAGAATCACAAATAGGCATTTCAATATTGAGCTTAGATCTTAGATTATAAATTGAATGAGCAGTTTTAACTCCCTCAGCAACCATATGACTTCGAGATAATATATTAGGTAAATTTTCACCTCTTCCAACTAATTCCCCTAGCCTTCTATTTCTACTATGCACGCTATCACAGGTAACAATCAAGTCACCAATACCTGTAAGGCCAAAAAATGTTTCAGCTTTAGCACCTAGCTTTTTACCTAATTTTGATATCTCATTGATTCCACGTGTGATAAGAGCAGATTTTGTATTATCACCATATCCTGCGCCATCACAAAATCCAGCCGCAATAGCAATTACATTCTTTGCTGATCCTCCAATCTCAACACCTTTTATATCATTACTCGTATAAACCCTGAATTTATTGGTTGAAAACAAATCTTGGACATATTTAGCTAATGAAATATCCTCGGACGCTGAGACAACTGCAGTTGGATTTCTATCCACAACTTCTTCAGCGTGGCTCGGTCCAGATAGTGTGACAATTTTCACTTGATTATCCAAAACGTCATTTATAACCTCACTCATTGTCATTAAACTATGATTTTCAATACCTTTAGCGATATTAATTATATGTGTCGTTTCATTGATTTTAGTTTTCACCATATCCAATACCTCACGAACATGCTGAGATGGCACAGCGATAACGATAGTATTAATATTTTCTATGGAATAATCTATATTGGGGAAAAAATCAACTGAATCTGGAAATTTAACTGATGGCAACAGATAATGCGTCCGGGATTTGGTCATTTTTTCTATTATATGACTATCACGGTGCCAAAAATTAACTTGAACCCCTTTATCTACTAATATTGAACTGAGAGCTGCACCCCAAGAGCCACAACCTAAAAAAGAAACTTTATCAATCATTAAATACTATTCAGAATACATACTATCAATAATATTAGACCAATTATCATTAATCTGTTTTCTCCTGATCTTCAAAGTAGGAGTTAGCTCACCCTCATCAATTGAAAAATCTCTTGGCAATATCGAAAATTTCTTTATCTGTTCTGGATTTGAAAAATTTAAGTTTAGCCTATCAATTTCTTCAGATATTTCCGCATGAACTTCTTTATTATCTGTGTATTCAGATAAGTTTTTCCCATTATCAACAATCATTTGACTCTGCTCTGAAGGATCTTTTGGGATTTGATTAGGATCAATACCAAGCTTATCTCTTAAGATCACTCCCATATCAAGTGTGATTAATGCAGAACAATATTTTAGACCATCGCCAACTAAGAAACACTGGGAGACAATCGGAATAGACTTCATTGTTTCCTCAATTACTAATGGTGCAACGTTTTTCCCGGCGGAGCTAACATAGATCTCCTTCTTTCTTCCTGTAATGCTTAGGTAACCATCTGAATCAACTTCTCCTACATCACCGGTATATAACCATCCACCAACTATGGTCTCATTAGTAGCATCGGGATTTTTATAGTAACCTTTCATTACATTATCACCCTTGATTAACACCTCACCATCATCTGCAATCTTTATATTAAAAAATGGCATACATTTTCCTACCGATCCTATTTTATTATTACCAGGATAGTTTATGGTTATTCCAGCGGTATTTTCTGTCATTCCATATCCTTCAAAAAGCGGTATCCCTAAAGATTGAAACAACTTAAGGATATCAGGATTAATCGGTGCAGCGCCGGATATGGCAAAGCGGGAATTACTAAACCCTGCAGCCTCTTTAAGTTTTTTCTTAAAAACATTAGATAACCCTGGAATTTTTAATCCTATTTTAAGTATGGCCTTTGAATCAATAGCTGCCTTAAGGTTTGAATATATTTTCTCATAAATTCTTGGTACACTTATAAAAAGATGCGGCTGGACCTCTTTTGCGTAGTCAACAGTATTCAGCGGACTATCAACAATATGCATATGCATAGCCCTTCTGACCCAATAATGATTATCCACCAACTGTCCAAATACATGAGCCAAAGGCAGCCAAGATACATATTTTTCGCCTTGATTGAATTTTAAAACCTCCGATACTGAATCTAGCTCAACCTCAAAATTTTTATTTGTAAGCTCAACACCTTTTGGATTCCCTGTTGTCCCTGATGTATATATCAAAGAAGAAGTATCATTTGGATCAATGGTTTTCATTAAATCAAGAATTGAATTTTCGTTTATAGATTTGCCCTTATTTATAAATTCATCCCATGTAATGATCTTATCATGATCTAATCGTTCAATATCATCGCCCATTAAAACAATGGTCTCTATCTGATCTAGATTATCAATTACAGACATAAGTCTGTGTATTGGCATCTTTTCTTTTTCGCCATTATCATTAGGGTTGTTGCCGACAAATATAATTTTTGAATCAGAGTTGCCTACAACCCACTCCACTTCAGGCGCTGAAGAGGTATGATATACACCTACAGAAGCACTATTAATCATTTGCAGAGCACTATAACAACCAAACCATTCTTTTCGATTATAACTATATATTGAACCTTTGTCTCCGGGCTTTAAGCCACAGGCTGCAAGCGACTTAGAAATTTTTATTACAAAATCGTAATAATCAGACCAGGTTAATGTTTGCCACTCATTATTTACCTTTGTAGATAATGCAGACTCATTGGGAAAATCGTTTTTATTATTAATCAATAATTGAGGTGTATAACTCATTTTATCTTCTCCTTCTTGATAAGTTTAATCTATCAGACATTGTTTAGAAAGATGAACCAGCACAATTTAATCTTAAAAAATTATTATACCAATCAACTAGCTATATACTTGACTGATAGATAATTAATTAAATAATTTGGGTGGTATATAAAAATGATTTGCCGGGGTGGCGGAATTGGTAGACGCGCCTGACTCAAAATCTGGTGGGTGTAAGCCCGTGGGGGTTCGAGTCCCTCCCTCGGTACAATTCTCAATAAAATATATTTTAAATAAAGTTTAATTTTTTCTTGACTCATAAAGTATAATCATATACTTTTTATCAATAAAGGTGCTGGTTTGGTACCTTTGGTATGTGGAAGGGGTAGACGTTCACTTTGTTCCGAGGTCAATGTGAAGTCTGCCCCATTTTTTTATATTATATTATTTAAGGTATTATAAGTGCTATTATTACGTAATTTATACTATTATTTTAATGTATTATATTAATAATATATTTATAAATAACTATAAAATTGTAGGCAAAAGTATAATTGTTTATTGAGAATTAGATCCTATTGAATCTTTTACTTTAAGTGTGATGATATATCGATATTAAACTTAGCGCTTATAGATTCAAATATTTAGTTAATGCCCCATCAATATCTTGCCAATAATGACCTTTTCTTTTGAGCTTATTAATTAATTTTCTCCTCAGTTTCTCATCACTATTTATATTGCCTGGAGTATATTTTTGTAATAACTGTAATATTATGCTTTCGATTTCAATTTCCGAATATATTTTTGTTGATATTTGATTAATTAAATCTATCGAATCTAAAAATCCTCTTAGTTTATATTTCAAAGCAATAGGTCCAATTTTATTTCTACTAATTTGATCCTTTGAAAAGGCTAAGCCAAATTTTTCATCATCAATCCAGCCTTTTTTCTCTAGTTCATTGATTACTTTCTCAATAATATCCTTGCTATAGCCTTTTTTTATTAATCTAAGACGCAGTTCTTTTTTACTTCTCATACGATAGTTTAATAGCACTAGTGCTGCTTCTTTTACACGAGAATATTTCTCACTAATAAGAATTTTATTTAGTTCAGTTTCGGCTATTTCTTTATTTTTATGTAAGGAGCTAGTGATTAGTACGTCTTCAGAAATCTCAAACCTATCGCCAGAAGTAGTGGTAACTATATATGTATTCTTTTTTTTTTCTTTAAGAGAAATGGAAAGTATTTTACTCTTCCTCGGCACCATTAATGCCCATAAATGATCTAACTTTTTGGATTATTTCACTATATACATCATCATTTTCAGCTAGATAATGTTTTGCATTTTCTCGTCCCTGGCCAATTTTCATATCACCATATGAAAACCATGCACCTGTTTTTTCTATAATATCCCCTTTTATGGCTAGATCAATGATGTCACCCTCCTTGGATATACCTTTACCATACATAATGTCGAATTCTGTACTTTTGAATGGAGGAGCGACTTTATTTTTTACTATTTTCACCCTCGTTCGATTACCTACGATATCAGAGCCCTCTTTAAGACTGGTAATCCTACGAATATCAATTCTTACTGAAGAATAAAATTTTAATGCTCTACCTCCAGGTGTTGTCTCAGGATTACCAAACATTACACCTATTTTTTCTCTTATTTGATTTACAAATAATACTGTCGTGTTAGACCTGCTTACAGTGCCTGTTAGTTTTCGTAGCGCTTGGGACATTAACCTGGCTTGTAGGCCCATGTGAGAGTCTCCCATATCGCCCTCAAGTTCTGCTCTTGGAACCAATGCGGCAACAGAGTCAACAACAATGATATCTAATGCGCCGCTTCTGACTAGCGTTTCTGCTATTTCAAGAGATTGCTCACCTGAGTCAGGCTGAGAGACAAGCAGTTCATCTAGATTTATTCCTAAATTTTTTGCGTATTCAGGATCCATAGCATGCTCAGCATCAATAAATGCTGCATACCCCCCAGTTTTTTGTGCCTCAGCCACTACATGAAGAGCAAGAGTAGTTTTTCCAGATGACTCCGGACCAAATACTTCTATTATTCTGCCTCTGGGAATACCGCCAACGCCTAGAGCAACATCTAGTGATAAACATCCGGTAGATATTACGTTTTCACTAATCCTTACATGGTCACCCCCCATGCGCATTATAGATCCTTTTCCAAACTGACGATCAATCTGGGTTATCGCTAGATCTAGAGCTTTTGTTTTTTTTGAGTCTGTGGTCATATTAATAATTCCTTATTCAGTTATATATCGGCAAGTGGAAAAGTACCCAGTAGATTATAAAATACTCCTTCAGGCAGAATTTCACTACTGAAAAATTGCAAATGATTTACTGGGAAATCAATACCGTCATATGAAGAATTTAAAAAAGAAGTGACATCTGGTGTGAACTTTTGAGGATACTTAATCCTTGCTAGGGTAATATGAGGGATGAAAGTATCTTTCATCTTAGGGTATCCTCTATCTGAAAATAATTCCTCTGCTTCATTCACTATTAATGAAAGTGGCTTATGATCGCCAGAAACGTCTAAATACAATACCGAAGGTTTCATCGTATTAGGGAAACAACCAGTCCCAGAAACCGATAAATTAAACGGATGATGTTTTTTGACTAAATTATCTATATCACTACATAAGCTTGTTATATCACCCTCAGGAGTGTAACCCAAAAATTTCACTGTAAGATGAAGACTGGAATGCTTTACCCATCTAATATCAGCTTTATCATTCTCCATTGTGGACAATAACATTTGCTTGATGTTACCTACCTCAGATGGCGCTGTTATTGCTACAAAGGTTCTTAATAGTTTATTTTTCATTTATAACGCTTTTTGATTGATCAAATTTAACACTGCCTGGCTAGTGCGAATTTTATTGGATTCTCTTGAAGAGTGAAAATTAAATTGTTTTGTTGATAATCTATTACAATCAGAATAGCCTACATAGACCAGGCCAACTGGTTTATCTTTGGTCCCACCGCCTGGTCCAGCAATACCTGTAACAGAAACACCAATATCAGAATCAAAAATATTTCTTACCTGAACTGCCATTTCTGATGCAACCTCTTTACTAACTGCGCCGAATCTATTAAGAGTCTTATTATTTATTTTTAGTTGATCTAGCTTAGTTTTATTACTGTATGCTATGAGTCCACCGTTATATACTTTTGAGCTGCCGGAAGCTTGTGTTATTCGATGACCAATTAGACCCCCAGTGCAAGATTCTGCCGTCGCAATAGTTAAATTATTTTTCATTAATTTATTAACGACAATATTTTCCAGCGATTCTTCACCAATGTTATAAATATATGGACCCACATCTTTGACTATTAGTTTTTGCACTTTTTCTATCGATGAAATATTATTTCCACTAATTCGAATATCTACCCCAAATAAGGACGGATAATATCCAAGGTTTATAGATTTCTGGATACTATTTTTGACTTTTATTTTTTCATACAATACTGATTCAGGTATCCCGGTCGTCCGTATATTTATAGAGAAATTTTTCTTTTTACTTTTTTTTCTTACCCAAGGAATGACTGTATCAGTCATCATAGCTTTCATTTCAGATGGCACTCCTGGCATTGCCATAAACGTTATGTTATCTTTATGAAATAAGAGTCCTCGTGCAGAACCAATTGGATTAGGAAAAACCTTGCCATTATGAGGAATAATCGCTTGTGATTTATTAGATGATGGTATTGAATATCCTAAAGAGGAAAATCTTTTTTTTAGGTTTCCCCAATAGTCTTCATCCAAGACTGAGTCACTATTAAAAAACTGAAAAATAGCATTCCGAGTTATATCATCATGCGTTGGACCTAGACCGCCTGTACATAATATTAACTTGACTGGGAGCTCAAATAATGCAGAAAGACTATCTAAAATTTCTTCCTCTTTATCTCCAACAGTTACGTTCCTTACAACATTACATCCTGCTAAAGTTAAATTATGGCTTATCCATGTAGCGTTCGTGTTAGTTGTTTTACCAGAAAGTAATTCATCTCCTACGGTCAATAGAGATGCTTTCATCCAATAAAATAGACTAAGCTTTGTGTTACCAACAGTGCCAATATTCCCGCGATTACATCATCCATCATGATCCCGGTTCCAGATTTTATATCATCCATGAGTTGGACTGGGCCAGGCTTAAGAATATCAAATATCCTGAAAAATAAAAAAGAAACAAAACCCCAAATAAATGAGTGAGGTATCAGCCACAAAGCAATCCACTGACCAACCCATTCATCAATAACTATTTCAGGCGGATCTTCTTGTCCAATCGATTCAGAATATATTGTTGTTGCCGCAACCCCAATAAAAAATAATACAAGACTAGCATAGAGAATAAACTCTGCTTGAATATATGTTCTGAGTAGGTACCAAGCTAAAAATGCGATAAAGCTGCACCAAGTTCCTGGCGCTATAGGCAATCGCCCAATATAGAAAACTGTAGATATTATTTCTGCAATTTTATTCACTGATTACCATTAAGAAATTTTTGTATAATAAATCTATTAGCATATACATATAATATTCCTGTGTAGGCGGTAAAAATAGCAGTAAATGCAGTCAGCATATATATTATTTTGTATTCTTTAATTATTACTATTGTAGGGATAAAAATATTTATATCCAAGCCCTCAATACTAATAAAAATAAGTATTAGTATGATTATAGTTAGCTGAGACGCTGTTTTATATTTTGATAGTTTTGATGTAATAAATTCAAAACCGCTGCTGGACATAATAAAACGTAAACCGGTCACAAATAAATCACGAAATATTATTATACCAACCATCCAAAAATCAATAATATTTATAAATGCGAAAGATATGAATGCTGATAATACAAGAATCTTATCGGCAAGCGGGTCAAGAAACTTCCCTTCGGGCGTGATCTGATTATATTTCCGCGCTAGATGACCATCATATGCATCAGTTATAGCTGCAATTGCGAAAACAAGTAAAGCGAATACTTTTGCCATTTTAAAATCAGCAAACAAAAGGATAATAAACAATGGTGTAAGAATTATTCTAATGAGCGATAATATATTTGGTGTATTCATACTACTGTCCTTCCTTCCATCGCCCTAGCTATTGTTAGCTCATCCATATATTCAAGATCGCTTCCGACTGGAAGACCCCTAGCCAGTCTAGTAACTTTAGCACCTAGCTTTTCAAGCATTTTAGCTAAATATAGTGAAGTTGTATCACCCTCGATGCTAGGGTTAGTAGCTAAAATTATTTCCATGCCATGTTCAACTCTTGCATACAGGCTTTTAAGGTTTAAGTCGTCTGGCCCTACCCCATCAAGTGGTGACAAAACACCACCCAGAACATGATATCTACCTTTAAATGAATTAGTTTTTTCAAACGCATAAATATCCTGAGGTTCCTCAACAACACAAATAACACTATCTTCCCTGTCACTATCCGTACAAATTTCACAGATAGTGTTTTCAGTCATAATTCCGCAACAATCGCAGAATATTATATTTTTCTTAATGCTTGTTATGGCCTCTGATAAGTTTTTTATATCCTCATTATCTGACTTTAAAATATAAAACGCTAGTCTTTGAGCAGTTTTTCTTCCTACTCCAGGAAGTCTAGATAATTGCTCTATTAGCGTATTTGCTGATTTGGGGTATAGAGCCAATTTACATCCCAGGAATATTTAAACCTGATAACATGCCACCAGTAACTGAGTTCATCTTTTCTTTTGACTTGGACTGTGCTTTTGATATACCCTTATTAACAGCAGAAATGATAAGGTCTTCAATAATTTCCTTATCTTCTTCTAGTACTTCTGGCTCGATACATAGCTCTATAAGTTCTAGATTACCATTGACTTTTATTCTAACCATTCCTCCTCCAGAATCAGCATCTATTATTGTATCAGTAAGCTCAGCCTGGACGCCTTCAATGCGCTTTTGCATCTCCTGCGCCTGTTTTAGCATTTTTGCCATATTTCCCTTTAACATCATTTTCTCCTATGTTATAATTTCCCCATCGAACAAATCAACAATCTTATCGCGTAATTGTTCATCTTTTTCAATATTTTCACTTGCCATATTTTTATTTTCATCTAACTTATCGGTAGACTCACTAGATCCTTTTTGAACAGTAAATCCAATGTTAGATCTAAATTCAGATCCTAGCATATCATTGATCACCTCGGTATTATTTTCAATCATATTCAAATGAAAATCTAAGGCACTTGAAATCTGTATAGTTATGGAACCATTTTCAATACTCAGAGGAACGCTCTTATCTAATATTGATGCGATTGACGGTTTTTTTATATGCACTTTTTCAATGAAACCTTTCCATTTTTGTCGAACTTCATCAATATCTAATTCAGTTATACTATCAGAATTATTATTGTTATCGCCTTCTTTTTTATCTGGGTTATCATTATTATTATCCGTTTTATCAATTTTTTCCGGTACAATATTAACAGGTGCTTTTTCCTCTATATCGATCGAATCTTTTGAAGGATCCTTAGGGGAATGATTTTTATCCATTGTTTCTGGTTTTTTTTGCTCTATTACTTGATCATTTTCATCCATATGCAAACTACCAGACTCGAATAATTTATCTAGGGAAACTGATTTATCCATTTCTAATAGTTTCAATGCCGTGATTTCTAATATCAGATATGGATCATCAGAACGGTTGACATAGGTGGCTACATCTGAAACAGTTTGACTTATCCTTAGTAGATCACGATTATCCCATTTAGCTGCATGAGCAAGATATAAATTTTTATTCTCTTTATTCATATCTAACAAATCAATACCATTGGTAATTTTAGAATAGAGTAAATTTTTTAAATGATTTCTTATTCCGTTATTAACCTCGCTTGCTGGCACACCATAGCGTACAAAACGATCCAAAACCTTGATCATTACAGTTCCATTTTTATCAAGCAGTGCTTTTGTATAATCGAAATAAAGATCATTAGGTATTATTCCTAATGCCGACACTGTTTGCTCATAAGTAATATCCGATCCACAGAAACTAATTACCTGATCTAATATACTTAGCCCATCTCTCATGCTCCCATCCGCTTTTCTTGCTATGATTCCTAAACTATCTTCGTCTGCTTTTATTTTTTCCTTTTCAAGGATAAAAGAAATTCTACTAATTATTGTATCGGTTGCTATTCGATTAAAATCAAACCTCTGACACCTAGATATTATTGTAGCGGGTACTTTGTGAATGTCTGTGGTGCAAAAAATAAACTTACCATGCGCAGGCGGCTCCTCTAGTGTTCGCAATAAGGCATTGAACGCAGGGTTAGTAAGCATATGAACCTCATCAATAATAATTACCTTGTATTGACCAACCATGGGAGCAAACTTTATTTGTTCTCTTAGGTTTCTTATTTCTTCAATACCCCTGTTTGATGCACCATCAATCTCGAGAACATCCAGAGCTCTTCCTTGGGAAATTTCCATCGCGATAGTAGTATTGGGGTCAAAATCATATCTGGTTCCACCATCAGCGTTTAACGCCATTGATAATATTCTGGCTGTTGTCGTCTTGCCGACCCCTCTAGGGCCAGTAAAAATATATCCCTGAGCAACCCGATCTTTTTTGAAGGCGTTAACTAGTGTTTTGGTGACGTGATCCTGCCCTGCGATATCGCTGAACACCTGCGGACGCCATTTTAATGATAATACTTTATATGTCATAAAACTGATGGCCGTGCACTTATGATTGGAAATCTCATAAATAAATACTTAATACCTTGCCAGCTCAAACTCAATTAACTGCAAGCACACAGAAAAAAAAGCTTACCGCTGCTCCCTTCCAGGCCTGACGGGGTTCACTCAGTTAATGTTGCAACAGGTTGAGATTATCAACACCGCTCAGTCTACCATATCTATCCGATAATACCCTAGCATAAGCATCGATCCTGCTATAGCGGTTTGCAGGCAACAGGGCACCGCTAACTCCCCATCTAGCACGGCCTATTATTAATTTTCAAATTACTTTATTACTAATTATTGAAAAAACTCTATAGTAAAACTACAACAAAAAATATATCATATATAGATAGACATTGCAGTAGTATTAACGAAAAAAATTAGCAACAAATACTTAGAAATCTTATATAAATATACTATACGGATCTAATGGTTCTGGCTCCCATGAATTAAAACCTAGTATATAACTACTATTTTTATTTCCTCAATCTCAAACCAGTCCCAAAAATTAGAACGGTCAAGCTTTATTACACCGTTTTTGAAACTAAAACGAAGCCTTTTCCTGTATAATGATTCAGTGAACCATTGAGAGTTCTCTCTTCGATAGTATATTGCAATATAAGGAGGACTATCAGAAACTAAATCAGGGATAATAAGTGTACATATGGCTTCATTAAACTCACCCTCAGAAGTCACAAAATCAAGCTTAGAAAAACTATATACTTTTTTTATTAATGGGGAGTACTCTTTTGATTTATCTGCCGACTGTTGGCAAAAGACTAATGATAAAAGGATAATGAATTTAAATATAATTTGAGAGCGATTTGTCACTCTCAAATTTGGCACTACTTTTTACCGCGCCCAAATAAACCTTTTTTCTTTGGCTCTTCTTCTTTTGGTTCTTCCTCTTTTGAATCCTCACCAGATCCGTCTGCCAAGTTTTCTACTCTTTTTTCCCAGTCGCTAGCATCCTCAGATGCTCCAGGACCACCATCACCTGAAGCTTCTCCAGATGCTGCTTCTTGAGGATTCTCCCAGATTTCCTTGAGTTTCTCATGTCTCTTGACTGAATTATCCCGCAAGCCATCCAGCATTTCACTAACTTCTTCGTCAAAATCAGCGATGGTCTGTTCCATACGTCGAATTAGCTCTTCCTGCAGTGGTCCACCATAACCTTCGCCTACTCTTTCCATAAGGTTGCCAAACTGTTCGATTAAGTATTGTTTTTGAGGGTCTACCTTAGGTTTATCCTCTCCATTACCATTGTTTGTTTCGGCCATATTGCCTCCAGTTATTACCTTTTATTTTGCTCATACTTTTCTTGGGAAAGGATGAACGTTTCAGTAGGTGTCAACATCGT
>Ga0208765_1000624_pt1 | contig 23441 bp, 9 predicted proteins | sample ETNtaG_2_FD_185783 | JGI IMG/M metagenome (GOLD analysis project Ga0208765, IMG submission 185783) | Marine microbial and viral communities from oxygen minimum zone, Eastern Pacific Ocean - ETNP201406SV203 (SPAdes) (version 2) | ecosystem: Environmental > Aquatic > Marine > Oceanic ...
CCATCAAAAACATCATTAAGACCAATTAATAAAAACACTTTTATTGGCTTATAATAGTATATCTCATTTAATCTAGCGAGCATTGATTCCGTTATATCCCCAGTAATCCCTCGGTTCACAACATTATTTAGCCCGAACATTTTGTTCCAATCTTTTCCACCTTCGGTTATACTATTTCCAAGAAAAACGATCTTGTTATAACCGATTGGGTCTTTCCTAAAGTCATCTATCCTTCCTTTATATGCTATAATTTGCCATTCAGCTCTGTTTGGAATAAAGATGTTTGAGTCTGGGTAAAGGCTCGCAAAATCCAAAGCTGGACCCTGCCTGTTTATCTGTGCAGTTGGTTGACCTATTAATAAAAAGATAGAGGCAACTATTGATCTCATCTTTTTTTAAAATGGGACTCTATTAATTAGAATGAATACCGAAAACCAAAATCGATCGTTTTTCCATAGTGCTGCTCTAAACTTTTTGCCCGAGCGTCTCTTGGCACCATGTTCAATATGTCTTCTGGAGTATATTTGGGTACATCATTGCCCAATTCGTCTGTCTCTGTTTCACGAATCAAACTATAAAATTCACTGATATCATTATAATTGTTATCAATATAATCAATAAACTTTCGATCCGATGGGTTGAAGCCTCGCAACCTGTTCACATCAACAGCTTCCGTTAAATTGCTAACATTCAGATAAAGCTCTAAACCTTTGATCGGTAGTTTTTGTTTCATGGAAAGATCAAACCGTCTGTATGCATCTGTTGTTTCTCGCATTTCAACCCAAAAAGGAGATGTTTTAAAAACATTTGACATTTGAAGCATAGAAAGCCTACCTGAAAAACCTTTGTAATCATATCCCAAGGATAGGTTCACAATTTCTTTCGGCTGGTCAATTAACCTGTCAACGTAAAAACTATCAACATTTGACGTTACAACCTGAAAGGATGGTTCAAAAACAATATTGAATTCTATTTCAGTACGTGGGTATTTCACTTGAGATGATGTCCTAGTGTAGTTAGCATTGAATACCAGTCCCCTCAAAAGGCTAGGGAGGTACCAAAATCTGGTCTGGTAATCGATCTCATATCCATCAAGTTGCACCTGATAGGGGTTATTTGATCTATAGTCTGTAATTTGAAATTTTTCTGTATAATGTGGTAAACCGTACAAGTCCGGGTCTGTAATATATCTCCTGCCGCTGCTGTAAATCAGGCCATCGATTTCTTTAGTGAAATAACTAAAACTCAACAGCCCCAGATGGCTATTGTTAACAGATATTACATAGTCTATATTTTCAGACAGGCCAGGTTCTAGATAGGGATTCCTGTAAACGACAGAGTTAGCAATACCTAGGACATGGTATAAGGGTATGATATCGGAATAGTTTGGCCGTGTAAGAGTATTTGTCTTTGCATATCTTAGCACAAGCCAGTCACGTGGTTCATATCTCAAAAACAATGAAGGCAGGGAGTATGAGTTTGTTCTTGTATATACAGATACGCTATCCGCTCCTGCAGCATTGTAATGGGCAAGGGTGTTTTGCATTCCATGAAATGAGCTATAGGTTGTTTCATTTTTCTCAAATCTAAGACCGGTGACAATATTTAGCTTAGAACCAATGTTCAGATCTGACATCATATAACTTGCGTTGTAGTCTTCAGTGCCAGAGTAGTCCCATATCAAGGACTCTGTTCTGTGAAAATGATGCATGATGTATTCATGGTAATCAGCATAGTTCCAATTTTGCCTAAAATACCTAAAAATTTCATTCATCTTATCAAGGTCTGCGAATGGGCCAAGGGTATACTTTCCATTTAAATATCCTTCGTCATTATAACTAGGGTCCATAAATGCAGCATAACGAACAAAACCGGCAAGACCAAAGACATGCTCATCCCTATCTATCCAATCAAAATTATTAACAGTCGAATCTCTCACATGTGGAACAGCCACATAATTATAATGTGCGTATTCATAATCTCTATCATGACTTCTTGATTTCTTTCTTGATTTGAATCCAAATTTTAATTTCCCAGAGAGTTGATTAGTTAGCTTGAAGCCATACTCCAGGTTACCGCCATATGAACGCTCAGTCTCACGACTTTTATATTCATTATAATCATATCTATTGAAAAAAGTATAATTGGTATCATTGACTGTAAATCGCTGAACAGAGTCAACGCTCACTTTGTTCAAGAGCTGGGTGTAAGCATACCGTTCCTGAAACTGAAATACCTTTGATGTATCACCATTTGATGATAGTGAGAAAGATGTGAATGCATCCACCTTCAGATTGGGTGATAATGATTGCTCATATTTCCAGGTCTCTGTTATTACTTTAATATCATTGTATATCTGGCCTGTATTATAGGTCCTGTCTTCCGATGTGACGGGATATACATTCGAATAACTTTTCTGATCCTTATGAATAGCGCTACTCAATCCGCTATAGCTTATATTCCCATTTGGGATATTAATATCAAAAACAAATAACGAGTTCTGGCGTTCATTCAGTCTTAAAATATCTGTCAGATTTAAGTTAGTGAGCTGAAGAGGATTGATCGAATCAAGATCTGCGGGAGCGTTCTGGTAGGACGCACCAAGATCGTGTGAACTCCTATTCCTATTCTCAAAATCGACCTGACCCAGAACACCTATCCGATCATTTAAAAATCGGTTACTGATATCCAGAACCAATTTATAATCATCTCTGGTTTGTTTGAGTCCATTATACATCCCCTGTGTAACAATATTACCGTGAAATCCTGGCTGCGCCTTTTTCAGTTTAAAGTTAACAGTCCCACCTAGAACATCGGCTTCCTGATCAGGGGTCCCAGCCTTAGTTACTTCGATACCATCAAGCATATATTGCGAGATCATACTGAGGTCTGTGCTCCTGTCGTCTGCATCTGTAGATGCCAGATTTGTTCCATTCACTGTTATCTTATTATACTTAGGTGAGAGCCCTCGGATCACAACCTTATTCCCTTCACCGCCTTCTCGTCTGATTGATACTCCTGGAATCCTGGCAACTGATTCTGCGGCATTTGCATCGGGCAGCTCTTGGATCCTGTCAGATGATACTATATTGACGATAGATTTAGCTTTCAATTGTTTATTTATTGCATCCATTTGGCCTTTTGCTTGAGCAGTTACTTCAATTACTTTTCCTTTAATGGTCACATAATCAAGGTCAAAGTCTTGGGTATAAATTTTTGGTGATTCTATCACAATCTCGAACTCCTTTGACTGGTATCCTATATAGGATACTGTGATCGTGAATGTGCCAAGACCGACATTGGGGATGGTATAAACTCCATCATTATTGGATGCCCCTCCTAGACTTGTTCCTAATATAAAAACATTGGTCCCTATCAAAGGATCCTTAGTACTTCCATCTCGCACGGTCCCTGTTATAGTTGCCAGCTGACAAAATAGAAGGGAATTAGTAATAAGAAATATTATTAGATAAAATAATTTGGAATTATTCTTCATAGCCTAATGTTTGCTCCTTGTTCAATTTGTATTCCCATAGAGAATAAAAGATCTTTTTTCTCTTCTAATGTTTTTAGGTCATTACAGTCGCTCTCTTCAAACATATTTACCGCATTTGCCTTAAAACATTCTGCTATCAAGTTTTGATATTTTTCTGCTTCTGATCGAACCTTCTTTACCGTACCCTTATCCAGTTTGAGGTCACTGATACTATCAAAATTTGATCTGATCGAGATTACATTATCAATAATCTTTTGAGCTTTCTTGTTACAGGTACAAACATCCAGATTTTTCCCGTACGGCAAAGTCATGTTTGGCTGATCTAAACGATCTCCTGGGCTAATAGCTTGACTCGGGTTTTTTTCAGTTGCTCCGTCTTTACTTGAGCATGCTGATAATAAAAAATATGATAGAAAAATTAGAGTGTAATTAAGTTTTTTCAATTGGGAGATTCTATTCCTGCTTAAATATCCTAGATTAAATTAGTGGATTTAGATTATATACAAAAGGGGGTAGTGATAAAACTCAACTACCCCCTTAGATGACGAAGAAATTTTATGAAATATTTTTATTTCATTAAAGCCATCTTTTTCGTGAATGATTTGGCACCATCAGATAGGGTATACATGTATACACCTGTTGAGACTGATTGACCTAGTTCATCACGGCCATCCCACTTGTAAGTATGTGTGCCTGCTTCTAGAGAAGCATTCTCAAGCACTCTAACTTTTTGACCAAGCACGTTGTAAATGGTCAGACTAACGTCTGCCGCTTTATCCATGCTAAAAGCGATCTCAGTGGTTGGGTTGAATGGGTTTGGATAGTTCTGATTGAGTACAAACTGGTTAGGTAGAGTTGGTTCGTCAACACCTAATTCTGCTGGGTGGTCCATATGATGAGTTGAACCTACTGGTCCACCGTGTGTGCAATGTGTAGCTGCAAGAGATGTTGTACTATAGCTAAAGTCCAATGGCAGAGGCCATTCGACAACTACATGGTTTTCATCAGCCTGATATGTCCACCAGTAGTCAGTGTATGTATCATGAACCTGATTATCTAGCCAGTCCATTGTACGAGCAATTTGAGCATTGTAATAGTTCGCATCAAGATTCAATCCCAGGTCTGGAACGTAAATGTTATTGTCTTCAGATACGCCATTTGCAAACTGTGCTGATGTTGAATCATCCATCCATCTGCTTTGAGTCTCGTAATCTGACCCAGGGCCACCGACCATAGTATCACAGTATGTAGTTACAACACCATTTGTGTCAGTAACGTCCCAGCACCATGGTTCCATGTTGAACATTGTCATAAGCTCATCAGTATCCATCCACGCATTGTTATTGTAATGAATGTTCCTGTTGTGATTGTCCCAACACTCTCCATTAGCAAGTAGCGTAGAGTCTGTACAAGCTCCCTGAGATAGGGTAGCCATTTTACCATGTCCACCTGGGTGGTTTAGAGTAGGTCCAAAACCGTGTGAGTTGTGTGACTGTCCGCATGCAACCGTGTTAACCATTAGGTTATTGGTCCACTGGGTGTTGTTACCATGACGATAGAATTTTGGCCAATCAATCAGGTTCACAAATGTATTGTGATCTATTACAACATTGTTACCGGTAACGGTACCATTGTCATAAATAACAAATGCTTGTCCGTGTGCACCTTCTATTGTATTGTTCCGGATCTCTAGATTATCAACAGTGCCGGTCCAGCCGCCACCGCCGCCCCACCAGAAACCTCCAAAGAACATTCCAGCTGGATAGCATGTATACTGTACAGCGGTATTATTTGTAAGTACCCAGTTCTCATGTTGTCCAAAGCAGAAATAAGTGATTACCTGGTTATGGACAGATGTCACATGATCAACAGTGATCGAGTTCCCAGATCCATATGTACAGAGTACACCAAATAATGTACCACTCTGATCAGCAAATACTCCATTGAATAGCAGGTTATGGAAAGTATAGCTTTGATTATCACCATATGTTTTGATACTAGCATTTGGCCAACCTGTGTACTGGGATGCTCCATCATCACCAGGAAGAGGCTGGATCGTAGCTGGATGCTCGCCATCACCAGGCTCTGCACCAACAATGCTACAACTAGTGTAAAGGTTTAATTCCGAGAGCTGCAGGTAAACTTTGTTCGCTTCTAGAACGTACACTGAGTGTGCCTGTGCTCCAGTCGAAGTTGTGTCGCCCATGATGGTTGACTCAAAATGACCAGGTGTTTGACTCCATTCTACTACTAAAGTATCTTGACCGAAACTTAAAGCAGGAATGATTATGGTAACAGTCAATGCAAAACGAGTTAATATCGATTTTAACATTTATTGTTCTCCTCTTTTTGTTGTGATTAGTATTGTGTTTAATCCTGATATATTATATCCTAATACGAAGTATAGTATAGTGTCCCAAGATTAAGAGACTTATATTTTATGGATATTTATTTTGTTCGACAACATATATTTATTTTCCAGATATTCTTATAAATTGGATCCTAAAAAAGTTTAATTCGATTAATTGATTTTAAAGTATAAACCCAATAGTGAAAAATAGCATTAGGCAATCATTAAATAGTGGTTGGGAATTCCGATGCAATGATGACCCTGATTGGTCCAAGGCTGAAGTGCCTGGATGTGTACATCTGGATCTTTTTAATCTGGGAAAGATTCCTGAACCTTTTTTTGGTACAAATGAAAAAGAACTGCAATGGATCTCGGAAAAAGATTGGAACTATAGGCTCTTCTTCACCCCAGATAAAGAGCTTCAGAAAAGGAAGAAAAAACGATTGTGTTTTTACGGAATCGATACCTATGCCACAGTGTATCTGAATGGGAAAAAAATAATTGATGCAAATAATATGTTTCATACCTGGGAAGCGGATGTAACTGATATCATAATCCCTGAAAAAAATGAATTAATGGTTCAATTCCGATCCCCGATCAATGAAATATTGCCCCAATTAGAATCAATGGAATACAAACTTCCCGCTGAAAATGATCAGGCGGGTGGTACAAGCCCCTTTACCCGAAAAGCTCCCTATCATTATGGATGGGACTGGGGTCCATGTTTTGTTACATCAGGAATCTGGGAGAAAGTAGAGCTTTTTGGCTGGGATTCCTGGTTTATAGAAAATATGTTTATCCAGCAGAATACATGTGACAAAACTCAGGCTGAATTAACTGTAAGGGTTGACCTTAAAGCTGACCACAATGTACCTGGTAAGATAGGTATCTATGAATCCAAATCTGGCATTATTCAAGAGCATCCATTGGATATGAAAGAAGGAGATAATCAATATTTTTATACCTTGGCCATCGATAATCCAGACCTGTGGTGGCCTGCTGGCCATGGAGATCAGCCACTTTACGAGTTCAATGTAAAAGTACAGTCTGATGGATACGAAGAACAGAGAACAAAAAGGGTTGGACTACGTAATGTTGTCATAAAAAGAGAGCAAGATAAAAAAGGTGAAGGTTTTGAAATACATGTGAATGGCCAACCGATTTTTGCCAAGGGTGCAAACTGGATCCCGGCTGATTCATTTACCACGCGTTTATCCCACAAAGATTATGAAATACTGTTACAGGATGCTGTAAAAGCAAATATGAACACACTGCGCATCTGGGGCGGGGGTATATATGAACCTGACATTTTCTATGATCTGTGTGATGAAATGGGGATCCTGATCTGGCAGGACTTTATGTTTGCCTGTTCCCTTTATCCCGCAGATGATGAGTTTTTAAAATCAGTAAAACAAGAGATTACCTATCAGATCAATCGTTTAAAAGATCACCCCTGTATTATTCTTTGGTGTGGGAATAACGAAGTGGCATCCGGTTGGCTTAGCTGGGGCTGGAAGGAAAAACTACCTGAATCAGTCTGGGGAGATTATAAAAAACTGTTTCATGGGTTAATCCCTAGAACCTGTAATGAATTGGACCCATCAAGATTATATTGGCCAAGCTCGCCTGGACATAGCCTTAAACTGCCTGAAACTGATCAGGTCTATGGTAAAGGAGATAACCATTATTGGGGAGTATGGCACGGGGGTGATGAGTTTGAAGCCTTTAAACACAATGTTGGCAGGTTTATGTCTGAATATGGAATGCAATCATTTCCCGATATGAAAACAATTAAAACCTTTGCTAAAGAAGATGATATGAACTTGCAGTCTGATGTGATGAAAGTTCGTCAGAAAGCTTCTCTGGGAATTGGAAATCTGATTAAATACATAGAACAGTACTATGTTATGCCCAATGATTTTGAATCCATAGTTCATCTAAGCCAGATTATGCAGGCTGAAGCCATCCAAACTGCAGTTGAGACCCACCGAAGGAGCATGCCGTTTTGTATGGGTACCTTGTACTGGCAGTTGAACGATTGCTGGCCTGCAATTTCCTGGTCAAGCATTGATTACCAGGGAAACTGGAAAGCACTCCATTATAGTGCAAGGCGTTTCTATAGTCCTGTTTTTCTGTCCATACATGAAAGTAATAATATGATTGATATATGTTCAATCAATGATCAGGATCACTCTATTAATGTAGATTTAATTATAAAACTATTTTCTTTTGATGGGTCTGTTTTAAATGAATATTCAAAAATTATTAAAGTTCCTGCCATTTCATCTAACAGTGCCTTTAAGCTCAACAGAGATACATTGATTGGCAGCCATGATCCATCATCTGTTGTATTGCAGTGTGAACTCAAAAAAGACGGAACACTCATAACCAGGAATAATTTCTTTTTTGTCAAACCCAAAGACTTAAAGCTTGATGAACCAGTATTTGAGCACCAATATAAGATGGTAGAAGGGAAACATTTTATTATCATCCATTCTTACAGTTTTACCTATAAACTGCATATCCATTGTCTGAATGGCAACGGGGTATTCAGTGATAATTATTTTGAAATGTTACCGAATGAAGCTGTGGAAATAGAGTTTAAGCCTTCGGAATTTTTTAATACTGATGATCATACATTTCTTTTTGAAGTAAAGAGCATGTACGATCTAATAAATTAATAAAGGATGAAAAATGTAATCTAATATCATGACTCAATTAAGGAGATTAAAGTAACATTGGAAAACGATATCAGGATTGCCAACACAAAGGTAGAAAATAGTGATTGGGCAAACCTAGGCTACTATGAGAAAAGGAATAGGGAACTGGGCTTGCCAGATGAGAATGAAAAAAGAATTGTTTTTATGGGTGACTCAATTACAGAAGAATGGTGCAATCTGTGCCCTGAGTTTTTCTCAGGTAATTATTATATCAACAGGGGTATTGGTGGTCAAACTACTCCCCAGATGTTAATCAGGTTTAAACCAGATGCCATCGATCTGAAACCGTATGCAATCATCATACTTGCTGGCACGAATGATATTGCAGGTAATACGGGACCGTCAACTGTAAGGATGATAACCGATAACATATTTTCAATGGCGGAGCTTGCGATAGCCTATGAAATAAAAGTGGTTCTTAGCTCAATATTACCGGTATATCAATATCCCTGGGTCGATGATGTATTAGATCCGCCTTCAGCGATTGACTCAATAAACAGCAAGATAAAGGAATATGTAGAAAATAAAGGCCTGGTATATCTTGATTATTATTCATCTATGGTTGATGATCGAAAAGGGCTGAAGCTAGACTTCACAGGTGATGGGGTTCACCCGAATGAAGCCGGGTATAGGGTTATGTCTGCGATTGCTGGTGAAATTATTTCCCAGGTTTCGTATTAAATAAATAATAATTCTATTTCTAAAACCCATGGATGCCTATTCGCTATGATTACTCTAACCACAAATAAATGGCTGCGGGTAACTACCCTATGCGTGTTGTACTTTGCTCAAGGGTTTCCGTGGGGTTTCATGACCACGGCCCTTATTTCATTTATGGCTTCTAAAGGGTTAACCATGGTTGAGTCTGGCCAATTAACTGCAATGGCCTATCTGCCTTGGACGTTCAAGCTTTTTTGGGGACCCCTGATTGATTCATTTACCTATCAAGCTATGGGTCGCCGCCGTCCATGGATACTTTTTGCTCAGTTGGGAATGGCGATTACTCTTATCGCAATGATTTGGATGGGAGATATAACAGGAAACATTGGTCTCTTAGGTTGGATGTTTTTCTTGCACAATTGTTTTGCGTCTCTGCAGGATGTTAGCTGTGATGCCTTGGCGGTTGATATATTGCTTCCTGAAGAGCATGGGAAAGTAAACGGAGCTATGTGGGGCTCAAAGGTCATCGGGACTGGCATGGGCGCAGTTGTAATGGGCACTCTGCTTGTATCAAAGGGTCTTGTTTTTGCTATTGGTTTACAAACAATTCTTATGTTTTGTATCATATTATTTCCATTACTTGTATTAGAGCGTCCAGGAGAAAAAAGATTTCCCTGGAGTAAGGATCCGGTACTATCTCATACAAATGATGAAAGTATGCGTAGCCCAATCGATGTGGTTAGGGATCTGTTTACGGCGTTTTCAATGCGGCCATCCTTTTTTGCCGGGTTATTTATTCTACTTGCTGCTATAAACCAGGGAGTTAACAGTGGAATTTTACCCGTGTTTTATAATAAAACATTTGGTTGGGAACCGGATACCTATTCACAGGTCTTTGGTGGCCCTGGTGCAGTGCTAGAATTTTTTGGCGCTTTACTTGGGGGTGTTCTGGCAGACCGATTTGGAAGAAGGAAAATCTTTTTTCTTGGCTGGGGAGGCTTCTCTTTGCTAGCCGGAATATTTGGTTTTTTGATATTGTCCATGGAACAAATCCCCTATTGGTTCCAGTTCTTTTATTTAGTCTCACATCCTTTTTTGATCGCCATGGGTACGGTGGCAATGTTTGCGTTAGCTATGGCACTTTCATGGTCTAAGTCATCGGCAACCATGTTCACATCCTACATGGCAATCTCAAATCTTTCTGTCGTTATTGGAACTAGGCTGATTGGACCATTAACAGAATCATTTAGCGTTGGACAGATCTATGTTTTATTGCTTGTAATAGGCCTTTTGCCTGTGGTTTTTCTTAAATCTATGGATCCCAGACCTGTTTTAGATATAAAATTAAAGGAAGGTAAGAATAATCAGGATTAACACGTCCCAAGTAAATTCTATAGAAAATTTTACCTTTGAAAGATTCTAATTTGTGGTTAAATAATTATTCACCTATACTCATTTAATTAAGGCAATTAATGCATTCTGTTATTAAACGTTTATTTCCACTAATAGTTACTCCATACATGTTTGGTCAAGGATTTTGGGGCAATGAATTCCCGGAGCTTAAGATTGAATATGCACCGAGAACCTATGTTTGCTATAAAACATCTACCCCCATGCTGGTTGATGGTAAGCTAAATGACCCAGGCTGGGTTAATGCGAAATGGTCAGAATCGTTTGTTGATATTGAAGGCAATTTAAAGCCTGATCCGTTTTATGATACAAAAGTGAAAATGCTATGGGATGATAATTATTTTTATTTTGGTGCCGAGATGGAAGAGCCCCATGTCTGGGCGACCCTTACAGCACGGGATGCAGTTATTTTTAAGGATAATGATTTTGAAATTTTTCTGGATCCAGATGGAGATACCCACAACTACTATGAGCTGGAAGTAAACGCATTTGAAACAGAGTGGGACCTTATCCTTTTGAAACCCTACCACGACCAGTCAAAGGTAGCTGTGGATTCCTGGGATATTCCTGGTTTGATCACAAAGGTCCATGTGAATGGCACCATTAATGACCCATCTGATATGGATAAAGGGTGGAGCGTTGAGATTGCAATTCCTTGGAAGGCGCTGGAAGAGTGCGCCCCGAATTTTCATCCACAGGAAGGTGAACAGTGGAAAGTGAATTTTTCCAGGGTACAGTGGGATGTTGATATTGTTGAAGAGCAGTATGTGAAAACGGATTCACCGGAGTTTAACTGGGTCTGGTCACCCCAGGGACTGATCTATATGCATATGCCTGATCTCTGGGGATTGGTTCAGTTTACTTCAGCATCTCCAGAGCAGGGGAATGTAGAATTTCAGGACAGTAAAATCGATCCAATTAAATGGGCCCTGAGACAGGTATACTATCGTCAGAGAAACTACTTTTTTAAAAAGAATCATTATACTGAATCCTTGAAAGAGCTGAACCTTATAAAGACCCCCGTTGAAGGTGTGCCCTGGCCCCCTGAAATAGTATTAACCCCTTCCGGTTGGGAAGCTGCGCTTAAGTGGGATCAATCTACTGTAGTTATTAGAACAGACGGAAAGGTCTGGGTGAAATAAGTATGCAGTTCATTGATTGGTTAATTGTTTTTCTGGTTTTCTCCGGGATGATTTACTCGGTCTCCTATTCAAAGGGACTGATGAAAAGTGTAACTGATTTTTTATCTGCAGGAAGAACGGCGGGCAGGTATTTACTTTCTGTTTCAAGCGGTATAGCAGGCCTGGGTGCTATATCTGTTGTAATGTATCTGGAAATGGGCTTCGTATCGGGCTTCAGCCTTGCCTGGTGGGGCCTGAGCCAGGGGATTATTATTCTTATTCTCACCATGTCAGGGTGGGTGATCTATCGTTTCCGGTCAACCCGGTGCCTCACCTTAGCGCAATTTTTTGAAAAACGATACAGCCGCAGGTTTCGCATTTTTACGGGCATTATAGCGTTTGTTGCAGGGATCATTAATTTTGGAATATTTCCAGCGGTTGGGGCCCAGTTTTTCATTAACTATTGCAGACTTCCGGATTCATTCATGGGATTTCCGGTTTATCCATTGGTAATGATTTTTCTGCTTTCCATTTCACTCTATTTTGTTTACACAGGTGGTCAAATTGCAGTCATTATCGCTGACTTTTTCCAAGGCATTTTTGCCACTTTAGTTCTCATTGTTGTGGTCCTGTATTTGTTTTTCAGCGTTGGCTGGGACCAGGTAGAAGAATCCTTAGAACAAACACCCATTAAACTGGCACATGAAGAGATTGAATCCTTACGGTCTGATCAATCTTTCTCAGTGTTAACGGAAATGGAGCAAAATAAACAGATAAATGAGATTGATGAAAAATATGAAAATTCATCCAGGATTAATCCGTTTAAAACCAGCCACGTGGAAGATTTTAACTTTTGGTACTTTTTGATCGGAATTATTGGGATCATGTACAGCAGTATGAGCTGGCAGGGAGCCCAGGCCTATAACTCATCGGCTAAAAGTGCCCACGAAGCCAAAATGGGTGCCGTCCTTGCGGGCTTCAGAGGTCTGCCTCAGGGACTCTTTTTTCTTCTGGTTCCGGTTCTTATTTACGTATTTATGAACCATGCAGACTACCAGTCTGTTGCTGACACAGTGAATCTCTCTTTAGGAGAGTTGGACACTGATACCTTAAAATCTCAGATGCGTGGCCCGCTGGTACTATCAACTGTACTGCCTGTAGGCCTGCTGGGTGCATTCGCAGCCCTGATGCTCGCGGCTTTCGTGAGCACTCATGACACCTATCTCCATTCCTGGGCTACCATTCTGGTGCAGGATGTGATCATGCCTTTCAGGGATAAACCCTTTGATAAAGATACCCACCTGAAGGTACTGAGATATTCAATATTTGGGGTGGCGGTCTTTATTTTTCTTTTTAGCCTCCTGTTTCAGCAGAACCAGAAAATTGCCCTGTTTTTTGCCATTACTGCAGCCATATTTGCCGGTGGCTCGGGCGCTGTTATTATTGGAGGACTGTATTGGAAACGAGGGACGACAGCTGCTGCCTGGACAGCCATGATTGTAGGAGCGGTTATCAGCGTTGGAGGAGTGTTGGTCAAACAAATATCATCAGACTGGCTGGCTGATTTATCAACAATGGATCAATTAAAAAATGTGTTAATCTACATTAGAAATATCAATGGCCAGGAATACTGGGGGATCAGTATGGGGCTATCAGCTTTATCCTATGTTGGTGTATCTCTTGCACTCAAGCATGAACCTTTTAATATGGACAAATTATTAAACCGTGGGGAGTATGCCATAGAAGGGGAAACTAGGGTTATCACCAAGACAACGGAACTAGGCTGGAAAATTTTTATGATGGGAAAAGAATTCACAAAGACAGACAAAATGATTTACATTTTGAATTATGTATGGACAGGAATGTGGACCCTCGTTTTCATCATAGGTACAATCTATAACCTTTCCAATGAAGTGAGTGATGGGTCTTGGATGGCATTTTGGAAAAACTATATCTACATCCAGGCTATAATTGCATTAATAACGGTTGTCTGGTTCTCCATAGGCGGTTTTAAAGATTTAAAGGTAATGATGTCTAAATTGAAAACTGATTACAGAGACCATGGTGATGATGGCTGGGTTGCAGATCAGTCATAGATAATATGAATAAAAAAGAAACAAAATTAATTCTCGAACGGATCCAGAAATGGTATAACCGGCTGCCAGATCTATTTATTCAGGACTCTCAGCCACTTTCTGCTGAATTCGGCTGGTCAAAAGAGCCAACTCCATTTTCAGAGCGACTCAATCTTAATTACAAACCAATCAAGGAAGGAGAAGATTGGGCTAAAAAATGGGAAAGCGCCTGGTTTCATCTAAAGGGAGAAATTCCTGAAAGCTGGGCTGGGAAATCCATTGCCGCTGAACTGGATTTTTCCGGGGAAGGACTGGTTTTTGATTCAGAAGGTATTGCACTGCAGGGTATTACAACCGGTTCAATCTGGGATCCAAATTTTTCAAGGACCCGTGTACCCCTGATTGAATCATCCACTGGTGGAGAAAAAATTGACATCTGGGTCGAAGCAGCAGCGAACTCTTTGTTTGGTGTTTTTACGGATCCGGATCCTGAGCAGGAGAGCCCAAAGCGGCACGGCTGGTTTGACGCCAAGGTTGAGAAAATGCAGGTTGTCATCTTTAATAAGGAGCTGTGGCACCTGTACCTGGATGTACGGATCCTGCTGGGACTGGTGAAACGGCTGGATGAAAAATCGGTAAGGCGATCCAGGGCAATTCTTGCATTAAACAACTGTGTAAATGCATTCGGTGATGACCTACAAAGGGTCAAACAGGCGCGTGAATGTTTAAAGACTGAACTGAGCAAACCAGCGGCAGCGTCTGATCTTAACGTGGCCGCCATTGGGCACGCCCATATTGATACCGGCTGGCTATGGCCTGTTCGAGAGACGGTTCGCAAATGCGCCCGTACCTATGCAACCCAGTTGAGTATTATTGATAACTATCCGGATTACATTTTTGGTGCGTCCCAGCCCCAACACTACCAGTTTATAAAAGACAACTATCCTGAGCTTTATGAGCGGATCAAAAAAGCTGTTAAATCAGGGAACTGGGAAGCCCAAGGCGGTATGTGGGTGGAAGCGGATTGCAACCTGATAAGCGGTGAGTCCATGGTCAGGCAGCTTTTGCATGGAAAAAACTTCTTTAGGGATGAGCTTGGAGTGGATGTGGATAATCTATGGCTACCGGATGTGTTTGGTTATTCCGCTGCCCTGCCCCAGATATTGAAAAAATCAGGGATCAATTATTTTTTAACCCAAAAACTTTCCTGGAGCCAGTTCAATGAATTTCCTCACCATACCTTTAACTGGCGCGGAATTGATGGTACTGAGATCTTAACTCACTTTCCGCCTGAGAACACCTACAACAGTGAGCTGGATACGGAATTTTTAATCCCCGCTCGGGACAGCTTCAAGGAAAAAGACCAGATCGATGAATTTATCTCCTTGTTTGGTGTTGGCGATGGAGGCGGAGGGCCAAAGCCTGAGAATATTGAACTGGGCCGCCGCATGGCTGATCTTGAAAGTGCTCCCAGATTACGTTTTGACACGGCCAAGAATTTTTTCGATAGATTAAATGAACATAAGGAAACGATTGAAACCTGGGTGGGAGAGCTTTACCTGGAACTTCATAGGGGTACCCTTACCACGCATGCTCTGGTCAAGAAACAGAATCGAAAACTGGAATACAAACTCAGAGCTGTGGAAATGTTCTGGGCCTGTCTGCCCCTTAAAACGTACCCTTCCGAAAAATTAGAGTTGCTTTGGAAAAAACTGCTCATTAACCAGTTTCATGATATTATTCCCGGATCGAGCATTAATCTTGTGTACCAGACAACCCATAAGGAGTATGAAGAAATCCATGATGGTTGCGACGGATTGATCATAAAAGCAGGACAGGCCCTGTTCGATGATGACCGGGATTCATTTGTTTTAGCAAATACATTATCCTATCCCTGGCAGGGAATGGTTCATATACCAGAGCCATTCAGCGGATATTCCATTCTGGATGAGAACGGACAACCGGTACCGCTCCAGGAAACAGCTGGTGGTTTTGCTGCCGCTGTTGATCTTAAACCCTTGTCCTTTACCACATTCAGTAAAGGGGATTCAGTTAAAAGTGGAATGAAAAAGGGTGAACATCTTACCCTGGAGAATGATCTAATCCGGTATGAATTTGATAAAAATGGACAGCTGGTTTCTGCTTTTGATAAAGAAGTTAAGAAAGATGTTTTAACCGGGGCGGGGAATGTATTGTCCATCTATGAAGACCGTCCTAATGACTGGGACGCCTGGGATGTAGATTTTTACTACCGGGATGCGCTCTTGGAGACAGCTGCCGTAAGCAATGCTGATCCGGGATCAACTGGAGATGTGGTACAGGAACTAAAATTTAGCTTATCTATTGGAAATTCAAAGATCGAGCAGACGGTCTCATTAAATCCAAATTCAAAGCGGCTGGATTTTGATACATCCATAGACTGGAAAGAAAAGCATAAAATGCTTCGGGTTCATTTCCCGGTAAATGTGAGATCAGAGCGTGCTTCCTTTGATATTCAGTACGGACATGTAAAACGGAACACCCACCGCAACACCAGCTGGGATAAGGCCAAGTTTGAAGTGGTGGGTCATAAGTATGCTGATCTTTCTGACCACGACTACGGAGTAGCGCTAATGAACGATTGTAAATACGGTTACATGGTTCATGATAATATCCTGGATCTGAACCTGCTCCGTTCGCCCAATAATCCAGACCCAGATGCGGATCAGGGGGCTCATGAATTTACCTACAGCCTTTTTCCTCATCAGTATGATCTAATTCGTTCAGATGTGCTAGCTGAATCAGCTTGCCTGAACCAGAGACCGATCATCTTTGAAGGGGCATCATCCAATGCAAAGATGCCTGTTGGTTTAACCGGAGATGGCCTGGAACTGTCCGTATTAAAGAAGGCTGAAAAGGAAGATGTTTGGATCGTTCGCATAATTGAAACAGCTGGGAGAGAGTCCACAGGATCCTTAGAACTGAATGGCACGATCACTGAGTGTGATCTTATGGAGCTAAAGGATATAGGTGCACCAGAATCTGTTAAATGTGAAACACAGGTCAGCCTGTCACCCTTTGAGATAAAAACCTATAAAATCACTCTCTAGATCCTGAGTTTTTTTATTTTTATAGATTAGGATTTCATCTCTCAAAGTGTCTTAAAGGTGAACTGTGTTCAGGGTCACACTCACAAAAATCAAATATCAATTTGGTTGCTGTTATTTTGGAATATTATTACCTTCAAATGGGATTGATGGCTATCAGTCATCATATTAGATATATTACCAAACTAGGGAGCTTATAATGAATCGTATTAATCCTTTTCTACTTATTCTATCCATTTCAATCTTACTGGGTGGTGACACAGCGCCTGAAAAAGATATTCAAAGCCAGCTAAACTATTCACAAGAAGTTCCAAATAGTGATCAGAAAGGCTTAGCCCCACAACAGGGACAAAAGGATCAGGCAGAGCGCCAAAAGAAGATGGACTCATTCCGCGAAGAGATGGAAAAGAAGCATGCTGAAATGATCAATCAGTTTCCCGATCTTAGTCCAAGGTTAAAACAATCCTTTAACCAAAAGACCTTACAGAATAATAAATCCGGCAGTTTTGATCCAAAGTCATTTAATCTCAAGATGAAATCAAGTTCAAGATCTGAGCGGCGGAAAGCAGCACGCAAACCTAAAAAAATTGATTCAAGTCCAACCGTACAATCCAGCAGCTCATTTTCAAAGCAGTTAGAAAATAAATACAGTCAACCGTTACATTCAGTTAAACCATCTTCACAAATATTTCCTCCGGTTAAGCAATCCAATGTTCCGGCTGTTAAACAGGATCAACCAACGGTTTCAGGGCTCCCTTTGCCTAGTCAAATAAATGAGGTCCACCGAAACGACAATTTGTCAGTTAAAAAATACATTCCATCTGGTGAATTATTTGAACTGCAAAATGGAAAAGGCACACGAGAAAGAATGGTCAGGAACCCGGACTATGATTGGGATGCAGTCAATGAAAGCAGGGATGATTTTGGCTATGAATATATGTATGATGATGATGGTTTTGAATGGGTAGAACTGGAGACTGCAGATACACTCTGGCTGAGTGATGATGATGGAGAGTATGTAACCCTGCCCGGCGATTTCCCTTTTTATGATAATTCGAATGATAAGGTTGGTATCTCCAGTAATGGCTGGCTGCATTTTCCACCAACAGATGATGATGAAATGGATGGGTTATGGGAGATATGGTCAGCATATCTACCATCAGGAGATGATGAATATGTTCCTGCGCCGGTTATAGCTGTATATGCTACGGATGGGTATCCAAGTGGTCTCTATGTAGATAGTATAGAAACAGCGGTTGTTACCTATGGAGAGACTGATGAGTTCTTTGTTATCACATGGCACAACTGGGGTTTTTGCTGTATTGATACCAGCTATTATGAAATGCAGGCCATTCTATATCCAGATGGTGACTTTGTACTACAATATCAAAATGTAGATCTAACAGACTTGGATAACGATTGGTATTATAATTTTTTTACGATTGGGATGCAGAACGAAGATAGAGACGATGGCATAACGGTTGTGCATAATGATGACAGCAACAATATTTATTCCGGCATGCGGCTAAAGTTTGATCACCCAGGTGATTTTGAAGATGGAGCACTTGTGGACTGTGCCTGCGATGCACAGTACCATTCCGGCGATCGGGTTGTATCCACTGTAGATAACCCTGATGAAAATGAAGAAATTATTATTGGCTCTGCAGGTACAGTTGTATGTGGCTACTCTGATAATGATATAATACTTGTAGACTGGGATGATGTTACCACTGGGCATAATGGGAATGATTATTGCGAATGTGGAGATGGACCGTTACCTGAGAATAGTGGCTGGTGGGTTGTTTGCGGTGGTATTGAAATGGATGATGGCGAAGATGGAGATCCAGTCTACTTTGAAAAGGAAGATTATGCAGATGTTAGCGACCCGGATAACTGGGACCATATCACCGAATCTGTAGCGATTACCCGCGGGGATTACGAGGGTCTTTATAACCCGTATCAAGAAGATAATTATAACTATGGAGACAGCCCGTCTGGTACGCTTTGGGCACTTATGTCAACGGAAGAAGCCATGGAAGCCTTGGAGCAAGATACTGGCACTGTCTATTGGCCATGGGAATCTGCTGTTAATTACTGCCCTCCCTGTGTTGTGGAAGAGGACCAAATTCTTTCCCTCTGGATTCTAGAAGAAGATGAGTACTACGATATTGATATGGTAAGCTGGACGATCGGTGGAGATGGCGGCGGCGGTGGGTTTGCCTATTGGCGCTACCCGGCTGGTGGACAGGAAAATAATGAAGATGACTTCACCTTTCTGGGTGAGTTCGAAGGTCATGGATATTTTCTATCCGATTACCAGGATACTTGGTTTAACGCTAACGAATTTCTAAATCAGTTTGATGAAGCCCATCTTGTGGCTATCAATAGTGAAGAAGAAAATAGTTTTTTAAATCAATTTGCAATACCAACCGATGATGGAGAATATTATGCACATTGGATTGGTTTCACAGATGAAGCAGAAGAAGGAAACTGGCAATGGGTTACAGGAGAAGATGATGTATTTACAAATTGGTTAGATGGACAACCAGATGGAGGCGATAATTCTAATTATGCCGTGACCCACGATACAAATATCGGAGAATGGGATGATAGAGATGGATGGGAAGATCTTCAGTTTATTGTTGAAGTCGAAGATTTTGATGATGATGGTTGGGGAACGGTCCAGGCTAGCGTCTATGACCATTATGGAAACCCGAATGATAGTGCAACCGTAATATTTTTCAATGGAGATACTGGTCTTGTCTATGGAGTGGATGAAAATGGACAAGCTTTGGCAGAGCTACCACCTGGCCCATGGAGCGCATATGCTTATGATTCAGACGAAACAACCTGGCTTGATCTCTGGGATGGTGGCGTGGTCCATGTTGAAGCTGGTTCAGAATATTTTGTTGAATTTTTTCTCTATCCCAGGCAAGAATATGGTTATCTGATTGGCCAAGTTTATACAATGATTGATGATAGCACGGCCGAGGGTCTGGACGCTTATGTTATTGTTGAAGATAATGAAGGTAATATGCATTTCGAAGGGCATACAAATGTCTGGGGAGATATCGGTGATCCACTGCCACCAGGGGAATACCTTGTACAGGTCGAGACTGAATACGGCTATCAGGAACAATATGTATCAATGGCTGCAGATTCTTTTAGCGTGGTTTCTTTTGAATTCCAAACAGATGATGAAGATGATGGCGGCGGAGTAGAAATCCATTTCTCAACCGTGGACAGTATGTACCTAGTATACGGCTCAGTATTTTCAACTATGGGAGCAGATTGTGACAACTGTCCTGGAAACCTGTCAGAGATGACTGCAGATGATTATGTAACCATACGAACCCAGGCAACTTTTGAATCATGGGCATCAACCTATGAGTTTACCGATTATTTTTTCCAGTTTATTGATGCAAACGGTAACTACGAACATGATATTGGTGAAGTGTATGCTGTATCCTGTGAAAACGGTACAGCCAGCGGTGATTGGGAAGGAGGCAACATGACCGTGGCCTATGACGGAAATGTCTACTGGCTGGATTTCGTCGATTTCTGGGACCAGGCCTATGATTTTGAATGGGAAGGTGATGACGAAGAAGAAATATTTGAATTCTTAGGTGAGTTTGAAGGACATTTGTATTTTTTATCTCCAATGGAAGCCACCTGGCACGATGCCTACATGTTTACGGATACAGCTGAAGTTGGTGAAGGTATTCAGGTTCATTTAGGAACTATCACTTCTCCTGGTGAGAATGAATTCATGCGGTATTCCTTTGATAGTCTTGATGCTTCCAGTGTCTGGATCGGTTTCACCGATGAAGAAGAAGAAGGCAACTGGCAATGGGTCACGGGTGAAGAAGTAACCTATACCAACTGGGCTGATGGAGAACCGGGTAATGGTAATGATGAAGAACATTATGGCGAAATGTGGGCTGGTGGGACATGGAACGACAGCTATTACGGGAACTATTTCCGATTCGTGGTTGAACTTGTATTTAGTAACGACAGCAGTGAAGTTTACTTTGAAAAGGAAGATTATGCAGATTATAATGATCCGGATAACTGGGACCATATCACTGAATCTGTAGCGATTACACGCGGTGATAACCAGGGCCTGTATAACCCGTATCAAGATGGCGGATGGAACGGCAACGGACCATCGGGCACGCTCTGGGCACCCATGCCTACGCATCAGGCAAGTGCATTTGATTATGTTGAATGGATTGAAGCTGTTGATTGGTGTCCCCCTTGCGTGGTTGGACAGACAATTTCACTCTGGTGTTTAGAAGAGAATATGTACTTTGATATTGAGATGGTAAGCTGGACGGATGGTAACAACGGAGGCGGATTTGCCTACTGGCGCTATCCGGCAGAGTTCTATGAAGCCCAGTGGATTTTGGTTTCTGCCCTGGTGGGCAATGATGAAACTGGGGATGGTTCATTTGAGAATCCCTTTGCAACCATTGGACAGGCTCTTGAAGTCATGAATAATGGTGATTACATCCTAGTTGCTCCCGGGACCTATCAGGAAAACCTGTACTCCTATGGTCAGTCCGGGACTATGCTTGCCATTGGCGGACCTGATTCAACGATAATTGATGGCGGTGGAGAAGGGTCCTGCTTGGTTATAGACAATGCACCTAATTCGTGGTTCATAGGAGGATTCACATTCACGAATGGTTATGCCAATGAAGGAGGTGGGATTGCTGCAGTAAACAGTAACGGCCTTATTTTAGGTGGAAACAGGTTTATAGAAAACACAGCTGAAGAAGCCGGAGGCGGTGTCTTCGCTCTTAATACCAATACGTTCGTTGATAGCTGTCAGTTTATTTCCAATAGTGCAAATACTTATGATGGCGGAGGGCTAATAGCCATCAGTAACGACGCTTCAGGATATAATAACGTATCAATAAACAATTCATTGTTTTATCAAAACAGTGCAGCTCAAGGAGCAGGTGTATTCCTTTATTCTTCAGATGAATCCCATTTGGAAGTATATATGGATAATCCATTTTTTGTGCAAAATACAGGTGATATTAATGTAGGGCTCAGGGTAGCTGGAAATGTTTATTGTGGAGTATGGCAGGGTATTTTTGCCGGTAATCAGGCCCAGGCCTATGCCGGAGCAGCAGGGTTTAGCGGTAGCTCTGGTGGGTATTTTGATCACACTCTGTTCGTAGGGAACCAGACAGGATTGAATGGCGGGGATTATAATTCTGGAGCTGTATCCGTTTGGAGTTATTCTTATGCTGACTTCTATTTCTGTACCTTCACAAATAACTCAGCCAGTTATGGTAGTGCAGTAACAAGTGGGATGGGTGCCAGTGCATATATCTATGGTTCCATAGTCTGGAACAATCCAGGCGCGAACTCTCTTGCTGCAGTGAACTGGGATGGTATCGGCAGCAGCATGAGTGTTAACACCAGTGATATTGAAAACGGCGAAGATGGTGTGTATGCAGATGATATGTCCTATATTGACTATTATGACAATATCAGTTCACCACCATTCTTCTGTGATCCGGATAACGGGAATTTTTCAATTGATGAACTCTCTCCTGCTGTCACATATTGGGGTGAGCCCATGGGAGCATTTGGTTTCGGATGTTCTGGAACAATCCAGGCATCAGCCAGCATAGTTAGCATTGAAGATGTACCCAATGACCAGGGCGGAAGAGTATACATCACGTTTGAAGGATCCTTGTTTGATACAGATGGTCTGGGACGGACAGAGATGTATACGGTTGAGCGGTTAGACGGTGACCAATGGGTAGGACTCAATTCTATCGGTGCCTATGCCAGCGATGTCTATGTAGTAGAAGCAACCACTCTAGCGGATTCCACCAGCGAGAGCGATGCTGTTATGACCTACCGGATCATTGCAAACATGGATGAAGGGAACTATGAAAGTGATCCTGCATCCGGATACTCGGTTGACAATATTGCACCAGATATGTTGGCAGGATTACAAGCAAATGTCTCAGATGGGGTTGTGAACCTAAACTGGAACGTATCTGAAGCCAATGACCTGTCCCATTACGTTGTGTATCGCGGGAACAACCCGGATTTTGCTGCAGATGCAGGATCTATGATTGGTGAGACTACTGAACCTGGTTTTGCAGATGATGTGACAGAGCTTGGAGACTACTACTATGTGGTAACGGCTGTTGATATCCATGAGAATGAAAGCGATCCATCTGAAGCAGTGAATGTTACCCTGTTAAGCTTAGTGGATGTTCACGGATTACCTGAAGAGTATGCTTTGCATCAGAATTATCCGAATCCATTTAATCCGACTACGACCTTGCGGTATGATCTTCCGGAAGATGCGAGTGTGTCTGTTATTATCTATGATATGATGGGACGGCAGGTTCGTACACTGGTAAGTGGTCAGGCATCGGCTGGCTACCACTCCACTATGTGGAATGCAACCAATGACCTGGGTTCTTCTGTTTCGGCTGGTGTGTATATTTATACCATACAGGCTGGACAGTACAGGGATGTTAAGAAAATG
>Ga0208765_1000626_pt1 | contig 23409 bp, 15 predicted proteins | sample ETNtaG_2_FD_185783 | JGI IMG/M metagenome (GOLD analysis project Ga0208765, IMG submission 185783) | Marine microbial and viral communities from oxygen minimum zone, Eastern Pacific Ocean - ETNP201406SV203 (SPAdes) (version 2) | ecosystem: Environmental > Aquatic > Marine > Oceanic ...
ATAGCGTGAGCAACAGCCAACTGCCGCCCAACACCTTCTTGTTTCCTTTTGTCATCATTCAAGATACCCCAGAGTGTCCTATGAACAGGCCCTGCCACGATTTGACGTAGATATAACCGTATGGGTGCAAACCCTTTGATTTCTCATTTCTGTTCGGTAAACTGCGTTGAAGTTTTGAAGGGCATAAAATGCTCGGATATTTAATGGTACAAACAATTTGTAACAATCTTCTCGAGGTTAAAGATCGGGTGAAATGTTGAGGGGAAATGCTCGAGAATAAGGTCTGAATTCAAGCGATAATTGGCCTATTTAACCGAGTAACTGCGCGTCATTTGTCAGAAATTTAGTGCAATTGGTGTTCGAAATTAGGGCGTGGAGCTGAAACAAAAAAAGGGACCGGGCCCCCGTAGGGGGCCCGGCCCGGGTCACCGTCTCAAGGACGGGTCATGTTGTTCTTTTGAGGCTGTAGGATCTCAGTAATCCCACTCTTTGTCGCCATCTCCACCCTCTGCGCCACGGGTCAGGATGTATGCGCCGCCGATAACCGCAATGACAACCAAAGCAATGATTGCATAAACTGCGTTACCGATTCCGGCATCCTCACCAGCAGGGTCTCCCCCGCCATCGATGACATCAGGGATGTCTAGACCTTCGCTCATATCTGCATACATGTCGACGCCTGGGTCGGCTACGTTACCGACAACGTCCTTGCCTGCGATACCGAAGTACATGTCAGCGTTGCAAGTACCGCCACACATCGCCTGCTCGGTCACTGTGACCGATGTCGTTGTGTCTTCAGTCTCTGCACAGCTGTTGCCTAGTAGGCTGTCGAACTCGTCGTTGACGATTGACTGTGTACCAGCCCAGCATAGAACCCAAGACGATACGTCTCCGGTGTCTGCTGCGTCCCATGTGAAGGTCAGGCCATCATCTGTAGAAGTCACGGTCGCCGCTGCATTGCTGAGGGTTGGTGCCGGTGTGACACTGCCGTCTGCTGTTACAGTAATCGAAGCGCTTCCACCCGAGAGTGCGACGCCTGAGGCATCCTGGTTGCCGTTCTCTGTTTGTACTAGAACGGTGTACACTTCAGCATCTGTACCCACAAGGGTCCAAGATGTCGTGGTGGTCTGCATGGCTGGCATAGCTGTGCCTGCCATTGCATCGCAACTTGCACCAGCGCACCAGTAGAGGTTCACTGTGTCTGCGTTCACATTGAGGAGGCTGTCATCGCCATAGCCCCAACTGAGTGCAACTTGTGCACCAGGTTGAGCAACTGCTGTGAGTCCTGTAACGCCAGTTGCGGGTGGTTCATCACCTGCACTTGCGACGTCAAAGATCGCGTAGGTTCCGCCACCAAGGTTGCCCTGAAGGGAACCATCGTGACTGAATGTCATGGTCACGCCACCGGCTGAACCAGCGGATGTTGCCACGTTGTCGATGTTGGTCCAAGGGGACTCAACAGTTCGCTTGTACCATAGGCCCCATGGTGTAGATGCATCGCCATCGAAGTTGATGGTCAATGATTCTGGTCCAATGTCTAGATTGCTGAAAACGTTGGACACAGTCATATCCACGGAGACGACGCTGTCGAAGGCTCCTGCGTTGCTACCCAATTGTACGCCAGTGTACGACTCGCCATCAGCGGCCGATACGTTGTACTGAATTGACTCTCCTGCGCTATACACAAGGGAGTAACTCATGTCTGCGCCCGTGACACTCATGTCGGGGCTGTCAGCATGGTCATGGGTGTAGATGTTCCAAACAGCCAAGTTCATGGTGTCTGATGCAGATGCACCGTGTTCATCGGTTACAGTTGCAGTAACTGGATGTGTTCCAATCCATGATACATCAGTCTCTACGACACAGATAGACATGTCGCACTCCCATAGATCCATTACTTCGCCACCTGCGGCGACTCGGGTCCACGAATACATCAGCATCTCATCTGCTGTTTCACTGTCTGCTCCTCGCGCGCGCATAGTGACGATGTCTCCAGTAATGACTGGAGCTTCTACCGAACTCTCGCCGCGTAGGATGTCATCCAGAGTCATGAACACTGTTGGATTGTCGTTGATAACCTCGAAGAAGGTTCCACGCTGGTTGTTACCAGAGTTCATGTCAACTGCAGTAGTAGGTTCACTTGTTGCACCAATCATTTCGATAGTTGCAGTGACGGTGTACCGGCCAGGAGTTAGTGTGACGTCGAGACACGCTGAACCTTCAGGGGAAGAAGGTGCCAAGTTACCGAGATTTTGGTGTGTGTAATCCTTCTCGGGATCTTCAGACTGACATTCATTGGCAAGTCCAGGCATACCATTGAGGGCATCTTGATCGTTCTCGTCAGTTACGGTGAACGTTACTGACCAATCGTAGGAATTCGAATCTTCCGAACCACCGTAGATGACCTGAGCAGTTAGACGAGTTAAGCCGACGTTCAGGGTTCCTTCAGTTGCTTCATTGATACCGCCAGTAAGAGAGGTTAGGGCGATATCGTGGAAGACTGTGAAGTAACCACTGAGGTGACCATCGTTGTTGCCTGTACGGTCATCATAATCCAAGGTGTTCTCCTTCAGGATGATGGATTGAGTTTCATCTTCTCCACCGCCTGTGCCAAAGCCGCCACCAGTGGCGCCTACTGTAGGCTCAAACGAATCAAAAGTAGTCAGCATTGCAGTTACCGTGTACGAATTTGGAGTATCATCACCTTCTGCTTGTGGGTCACCCATGATGACTCCGTGGTATGTGTAGGTCTGTTGATAGACCATCACAGTTCGAGTCTCGTTGCAAGGGTTGGCACCACTAGAGCAGGGGTTGTCAGCCAAATCATTGGCATCTGTCACGGGGTCTTCAGGAGTGGATGCATTTTGCCAAACTGGCACTGTTGCGTCCTCTCCGACTACAATGGAAACCGAATTGGATGAATAGTCCATACCGTTTCCATCATTGATGTCATAGCCAGTCTCATCCTCTTTGAAATCTCCACCGAATACTAGGTCAATGGTAGTTGAACGAGGTTGCCATGCTTCTGAACCATCGGCCGTAGCCGTTAGAGCGAAGTTGTGTGGGCCTGCGCCCTGGGCGTCCTCATGTCCACCATCGGACATACATTCGCCACCTGGACCATCAGTCCAGCAGAGGTCAACAACGATGTCGCGGTAGTGCTGAACAACAACTGTGTATGAAATTGCGTTGTTGTTTAGATCCGTGTCTTGTGTTGAATCGACAAGTACGATTTCTACACTAACTGTATATTCGCCAGGAACAGAGGGCGTCCATGCTAGGTCGCCACCACTTTCTGCTTGGACACGGTAGTTACCGCCGCCCAAGAAGTCATCAGATGCTAGTGTATTGAAACTGCATCCAGTCACAGCGACATCGCCAGGACAAACAGCATCATCGAGATTGTCGATTACTGCTGGTACGTTATCTCCGGCTGGAGTCACAGTTACACGAATGTTGAATTCGTTCTGTGCGTTGTCACCATCATTGATGATGATCGGCCGGAAATAGACGACGTCACCAATGTCTATTCCATTCCGAGTGTTACCGCCCTGATCCACGAATGTTTCTCGTGGCTGCAGGACGTCGTGGAGCGTAATTTCGTACGCCGCACGGCCACCCGTTTCCATTTCGTTCGTATCTTTTAGCTCATCAGCGAAGTCGATTGCAGCAAACAAGCTGGTCAACATCAACGCCGTGAGTACAATAGGTACTATTTGCTTCACTTTCAAGTCCTCCCTCACAGTGGGTGCTTCGCCACAGAAAAATATCCTATTTATAGTGACCGCTAGCGCAAGTTACTTTTTGGACGTTAAACTAGCATTTCTTTATTAACTCTGGAACAAACGATTTGTAATTTAATTTACGTCCCGTAGGGCTTCGGCTGGACGGATGGAGGCGGCTTGTCTGACCGGCCACAATGTTGCAATGAGGGTCAGGATGTAAGCACCGATGACAATCAAATAGATTTCATTCCAAGGCATAATGAAGTCTGCACCGTCTTCTTTGAGGAATCGATCATAAAGGGCATAATGGAAACCAACGCCTACCAATGCTCCATTCAGAATCCCGAGGAATGAGACCCACGATAACTCGACTAGGAAGGTTGCTACGACCATGCTGCGCTGGAACCCAAGGGCCCGCAATATGCCGATTTGATGGCGTCGTTCACTGACGTTACGAATGGTTACTACGGCCAGTCCAGCAATCCCAACGGCCAGACCAAGTGCAAGGAATGCCTTGAGGAGATTAAAGATTGACAAGAAGAAGGATTGGGCTTTGGCAAAGGCAACTTCAATGACAAACACCCCCACGCCTTCTTCAATCATTCCACGTTCGATTTCATCTGCTGCTTGCTCTTGTTGGGCCACAGATGTGCCTTCTGGTACGCTGAACCAGACAATCTGTGGTGTGGCTTCAAATCGCTCTTCGGCAAATGCCGACTGGATGTAAATCCCTGGAACCATAATCGAGGATTCTTGCTTGAGAATGCCTGCTACGAAGACGGTTCGATTGACTCCTGTATTGCTTGGATCACTGATTAGAATCGAGCTGCCTACGGTCAGGTCTAGAGTAGGTGGGGCATTGGCACCACCAACCTCTTGCGGTGTGAGGCTCGAATCAATAATCACGAGGCTTTCGTCGGCTAGAACGGCTGCCCACGCGTCTGCTTCAGTGTCGCCTAGTTCTTCGGCCCAGAATTCCAAACCTAGAGCACCGTGTTCGCTGAAATTCTCATCGAATCCACGCAAACCAACTAGCAATGTGTCGCCGGTTCCATCACTACGTTCAGCCTTGACGGCTCCCGAATAGATGGTGGCAATAGAATCGAAATCTGAAACGTTCATGTCGCCAAGATCCCAGTTGTTGACATCTGGATCCAACTCACTACTGCTGAATGCGAGGATTTCGTAATCGCCTCCTGATTCGTCACTCATTTCATCTAGATAATTGCCGAATAGGGCACTGTATCCAGAAAGGATGACGACTGCGAAAATGACCAATGAGAACATCCCCATGGTCATCGCTGTTCGGAAAGGTGTGGCCATTGGATAGGCAAGGCTCGTTGGTAGAATCGAGGCGATGCGTCCCGAAAGGGGGGCAAGTAGACGGGAAAGGAATCGTGTGACTAGGGGCGCCAAACTGGTCAGTAGGAGGACTCCAGCGGCGACCAAAAAGATGCCCATGATGATGAATGAAAAGGGACCTTGTTCCCATTCTGCACTGATTGGGTCTCCTTTCCAACCCCAGATAATCATCGACACGCTAAGAATAGACAAAATCAGGCGCGGAAGAACCACTGGTCGATGGAATCGCATTCCTCGAACAGTGATGTCCTCGGGCAGAATTCTTCCAAGAATCCAGAACGCTGGAGGAACCAGCGCCAACAGCAGTGTGAATCCACCCAGTAACCACCAGGCATGACGGGTGCCATCGACCGGATCTCCAAAGAAAAAGGCTAGTGAGAAGCAACCCATGGATGAAAAGCCGAGGAATAAAGTGACCAAGATTGACCACCATGGCAACCCACCTCCATATCGAGTGGGGATACTGCGAATGGCCGCCACTACGTTGAGTCGGCTGATCCACATCGAGGTCATCCAGAGGGTGGACCAAGTGACTAGGAAGCCGGCCGTGAATCCAGCTAGAAGGCTCTGGAATGACCAATCGAAAACGACGGTCCACGACAAGGTGTCCTGGAAGGCTGTGGCCATGAATTTCATTAGAATCCAAGCCACTCCAATTCCAATCAAAGCGCCGACTGCGCTGGATATCATACCGAGAAGAGCGCCTTCCTGTACGAACAGAACACGCAAATCTCCACGGTGCATTCCAATGGCGCGAGCCATACCCATCTCGGGCTTGCGTTCATCGGCCAGCATGACGAAGATGTTCATCACGAGCAGAATTCCGGCAAAGATGACGAATGATCCGAAGATGAGGAAGAGCATCGAGAATTGCTCGCCAGCATCTGCAGTAGCATCAAGCATGAATTGTTTGACGGCAAATAAATTCAGATTTGACGAATCGAGGTCGGCTTGTTCATCAGCCCAAGATTCGACTGATTCGAGAACAGCGGCGTAAACTGCGGGATTGGCCATGCCGGGTCCAACGATGATGACCAAACTGCGAGCACCGGAATTTCCACCGGCGAGCAGTTCAGCGTCGGGAATGGAAACCAGACCGAATGTCATGTCTGCAAACGAGGGTTGACCGGGTGGTGCCGGAAGGCTAAGATTCGCATCTTCAACGATCAGTCGTTCGCCGTCCCATTGGCCGCGGATTGCAGGAAGATAGCCGCGCAGTCTAACTGATTCACCGATTTCAAGATTGAGTGTTTCTCCCGCCCAATCCGAAACGTGGATGTCTCCACTTTCTACATCAGGGAAGCCCATCGCAGCACCTCCCTCAATTGCTACTACGGTCAACGGAACGCGATTCACAGCATCGACTCGGATCCTAGACGGAAGTCGGCCACTCAGATTGCTATCTTCTAATATCGAGACTCCAGAACCCGTCGTGACAATTAGGCGTTCAAAATCCAAACTCAGCGCAGCATCACTAGGATTAGCCGCCGGCGGCAGGGTGATTGCAATCGAGGAGAATGCCGACCCATTCCACGCCCATAGGCCTGACTCCTCAATCCACAGGGCATCGTGTGAATAGGCTGCCAGTGTCCCATTAGGTAGTCCATATTCCCATGCCCCGGTCGTGTTGCCATTGTCTAGAAGGAACAGTGATTGTCCTTCGACGACCCAAGTGGAGTTGGCATGTTCAAACAAATCGCGACGCTCGGTTGAATCCGACGTACATGAAAGGGATGCTGCGTCGCTTCCAACGCAAGATTGGCTGCCCAGAATTCCGCCGATTCTAACGACAATCTCATCATCATCAACTGCGAGATCGACACCTAAAGTCGAACCATCCGCCACCAATTGAATCGAAGACCAATCATCAAGACTGGATGAGGCTGAATGTAGCCAAACATCACCGTCGTCCTCCTCCAATGCGAGATAGGTGGCAGCTTGACAGTCGCCTTGTGGACAGAATTTAGCCAGAGCATCAATCGAGTGAGATTCGAGATAATCTGTATCGGGTGCATCGGGGGCTAAATCGATGTGCCGGACGCCATCAACGTGGGCAATCAAAGCGGATTCATTGCCCAATAAGAGAATGTCACGAATCGATTCATCGGACTCATCATCTGGTGTCCAAATCCACCACTGTCCATCCGATTCCTGTAGAGATAGACCCGAACCTGTCGCATACCAATCCCAACCGTTGGATTGCTCGATTGATGAAATTGATGCAGAAGCAAGTCCAGAGACGTTTAGCCACTGCTGTGCAATGTTGTACAGCGGAACCTGTAGCAATTCAATCGATTGAAGAGTGAAATCTGATTCATTGACAAGCGTGGTGAGATTGTAGACCTCGTTACTACGCAGTTGCCCGATTCCAGTGGTTCTAGCAACGGCAATCATTCCTGATTCTGAGTCCGTTTCGATGGTGAAACCTGCATCATCTGCCAACAAAGTAGAATTGACAAGGGCTGCAATTTCCCGATCCAATGATTCAGTTCCATCACCTTCTACAGCGATGCCAATCTGTGTGATAATCGCGGGTTTTCCGGTGATGTTCTGCGCCTGTTCAAGTGATGTGAACAACAGAGGTTGTCGACTGTTTTGATGCCCAGTGTTGACGTCGGGAACGATGGACTGCACTGTAAGATTCACTTGGTCTCTAACGATGCCTTCATCCAAATCAACATCCATCCAATGAATCTCTATCAGGTCTCCGACGACTACAGTTATACTGTCTGCCAATTCTTCATTGATGACGACATGGCCAGATTCAATTTCGGCATAACGGATGCCATTTATTCCACCTATTGGAGCGAAACCCCCTGCGTCCGAATATTCTGCATCAAAGGCATACCACGTGGCCATGGGCTCACCAAGTCCTTCAAATTGAACCGATGCACTGAGTTGAATTCCAGGGCGAACGCCATCGATATTGGGCCAAGTCAACAACTGGTCAGAAACCGAATCTGCACGAGTCTCATTCCATTCCGTCCAAAGCCCTGTGACTGGATCGTTTCCGCGGATGTAGTAATCAGTATCACCGAGCGGAGCTAGGAATTGCTCTTCCATGGTTGCATCCAAACTGTCCCCAATGACCAGAGAGGAGGTCACGATAGCCGAACCGACGAGCAACCCGACGACGACAAGTGCTGTGTTTCTCTTTCGTCGAACCAGATTATTCCTCGCCATTACAGACAGAATTCGATGTCTACTGGAGAGCAACCATTGCAAAGTTGACCAAACCACCAAACCTGCAATCAATGAAAGGCCAAACAGTGTGAATGTGCGCCCCAAACTCCAGTCGTAATCAGACCACTGAAAGGCTGCGACAAGGGTGGCAGTGAAGATACTGGCGCAAGCCGTAATCGCCCGACGTTGGGGCGTCCACGGACCTGCGAGAGACATCGGAAGTCCCCCTATTCCTCTTCTCCAGTACGACGATCTTCGACGATACGCCCATCCTGCATCACCAATACACGTGAACAACGAGCGGCAATCTCGGAATCGTGGGTCACGAGGAGCATCGTGACACCCCGTTCTGCATTTAGATTCAATAACAAATCGATGATTTCATCGCTGGTCTGAGAATCGAGATTGCCAGTTGCCTCATCTGCAAAGATAACTGCGGGGTCATGAACGAATGACCGGGCGATGGTGACGCGCTGCTGTTGTCCACCAGACAATTCAGCTGGCAGATGGCCATCACGATCAGCCAAACCTACGGCATCCAACGCCTCAAGCGCCTTTTCCCTAGCCTCCCGAGGGGGCCTTCCAGCCATCAGGAGAGGTAATTCGACGTTCTCAACGGCTGTTAGTACAGGCAAGAGGTTGAATGATTGGAAGATGAATCCCAATTGCGAACCCCGCAACGATGTGAGATCATAATCAGACATCTGCGACAAGGGTTGACTGTGTATGAGGACCTCTCCTGATGAGATTTCATCCAAACCCGATAGGCAATTCAAGAGGGTTGTCTTACCACAACCGCTTGGACCCATGACTGCGACCATCTCACCAGGCTTGAGTGAAACACTGACCTTGCGTAGTGCTTCTACACGATTTGTGCCGGTATCGTATACCTTCCACAATTCACGCGCTTCGAGGACAGTCGTCATGACTTACTGTGGGTGGAGCAGGGATATAACACTCCGTCTGCAGCGCACCGCTGATGATTTCACACACTGTCCTCCTTTTCGGGCCACTGCGTGACCAATTTGATGCGAGAAGCATGACTGTAGAAATGCGGGAAAATTGTTCAGTAGACGATGTACTCAACCACATTGGGGTCGATTCGAGTATAGTGAAGGCTGCCGTCAACGGAACTATTGTACCCTCATCGACTCTTCTGCCCGAACCATCGGAAATTGCTCTCCTTCCACCCGTTTCAGGCGGTTGAACATGCGGAATCTTGAATGGGGGCATTCATCCAGCAGGGTTCGGTAAGCACATGGCATTCGGTACTCAAGAACTCGTAATCGTCCTCGTAGCGTTCTTCATTCTCTTCGGCGCAGAACGGTTGCCCAAACTCGCTCGGTCGATTGGGCAAGCCAAGGGAGAATTTCACGAAGGTTTGGCAGATATCAAGAAAGCTGGCGATTTGACAGAAGAGGATCTCGATCGTGGTGGCCGCACCGAAGCGGCAGCATTGACTGAACAGGCTGAGGAATCAGGTGTTGAAATTGATGGAAAAACACCCGAAGAAGTCGAAGATGAGATGTCCGAATAATCAATTGGAAAATTGATTTTTCAATTGGGAATTATACTCTCCTTAATGTCAATGGTGACCCACAATCAGGGCACACCTCACCTTGACGGTGAACCGATCCGCATCCGACGCACGATAGGGCATGGGAACGAATTTCGCGCACTCCATCTTGAATGACACCGCGCCACGGGTGGCCACGGTGAGAGCAGACGTTCTGCATACGATAATCATCGGTAACCAAAGTGTGACCCGTTGAGAATGCGAGAGCTAGAACATCCAAATCGACCGATGAAAGGCCGCTGAAGTCTCCTGTTTCTTGGCTGGCCTCGGTTGCAACAGCGATTGCTGCGGGATTTGGGGACTCAAAGCGGGGCCCTTGTGCCTCAAGCATTAGATGACGAGCAGGGGAAAGTCGCTGAACCTCATTCAGTTGGCTGTTCGCGCAGATTCCTTGCATCAGCATCTCTAGGGGCCAAGATAGCAAAGCCGCTGTATCGAGAACCTCCATGTCGGCAAGGCATCATCGGTGCGTCATCAGCCTTCCGCACCTGACGATGATGGGAAAGGGTCATGCCTCCCATCAGTCGCCTTGACAACATGGGCCTGCTTCCATCTGGCTTCTGGTCAGCCGTGGATTCCTTTGTTCAATGGTCTGCAGACCTCGGTTTGCCGGGCTTAGCTATTCTGTCATTCACAGAGGCATTCGTACAACCGGTCCCGCCCGAAGCACTCACCCTGCCGATGTTCATCGCTGAGCAGGGCAACCCCATGATGATCTTCCTGATTTGGTTAGTCGTGACTCTTGCCAGTGTCGGGGGCGCCATGGTTGGGTGGTGGTTGGGCAAGGTGTTGGGCCGGCCAGTCGCTGACCGGTTCATCAATCCAAAACATATTGCTCGACTGGACAGACTCATCGTCCGCCACGGGGATGCTGGCATCTTCATCGCTGCTGTATCGCCCATCCCGTACAAGGTACTCGCATGGGTAGCAGGCATGGGCGAAATGAACTACCGACGATTCATCATTGCCGGATTGTGGGGGCGCGGTCTGCGCTTTGGGATTCAGGCACTGGCCATTGGAATATGGGGTGATGAGTTGCTTTCAGCACTTCGCAATCCCTGGGTTTGGATCGCATTATGCATCTCTTCAATCGCCTTCTTGATTCCAGCCATGAAATGGTGGGATGGGCTCCTCGATGAGGAAGAATGACCGAACCCCTCATCAACCGGATGGACAGCGGGAAGTCTGTCGCTCGTGTGGTGTAGCTAGGCCCATCATGGTGGGTTTTCATCCCGCTGACTCGGGTTCGAATCCCGACACGAGCACTTTTCGACGTTATTCATCTAGCCAATATCACTGGCGCTCACGATAGGATGCCAATAGGCCACTGAGAAGAATTCCCAATATGATGCCGACTCTCAATCCTTGGTCGTAGGCACCTTCCCCTGCTAAATCTCGGAATGCGAAGGCAAACGCCACGGTAATGGGGCTCCCGAGGAAGATGAATCGCAAGAGCCACTTGGTGAGGGTGGGTGCACCCCCGATGGGGCGCAGCGTCAGAGAACCTTGCTTCAACAACAACTCCCAATTTAATTCATTAGACACCTGACGTAATCGTTCAATGGCCATTGGGCGGATTTTTGGGATTCCTTTGGAATGCAAGCCACGGCCCGTGACAATTCGAACCCGCCCCAACCAATCACGTGATGCAACGATGTACTCAACTACGGCCTTCGATTGTTTTAGGTCCAAATCGTGTAAATCAACTGTCAATACGCCCCTATCTCTGCGTACATGACTGGCGATGGTCCAAGGACTATCGTCGGCCCACGGAAGTGATATTGCAGCTTCTTCAATTGGGTGAAGTAACATTTGGAGGCGGTCTAGAGGATCGACTTCAACTGAGACTTCCGACAACCTACGGCTCCTCTCTACATATCGAACCGAGGTATAACTCAGAATCACTACAATCGTTGAGATTCCAACCATGCCACCGACTCGCAGCGATTCTTCGAGATTAGATACGTCCATCCCATTGGCAAAGATGTGCATGAAGAAGGTCATCGTTCCAATCATGAGTCCCAAGACAGTCGACAGAGAGAACAAGTCCCTCACTCGAAGTTCGGTCATTGAATGCGCCGTGATGTTGTCGGCTATGAAAGGGGCGGCAGAGAAAACAACAGGAAGCACATTAGGTGCGATTCGAAGTCGCACCAACATGGAGCCACCATTCCGTAATGGATTGGATGTACGGGACCGAGAGGTCAAGATTGGCCGCTGGGTATTTGGCATTGCTGGTTTCTATTGCATCTCGATGTTTCTCGTCCCATTACTGCTTCCTACAGGGGCCGTACCAGAACTTTCTGGGCGGGCCAATATGATGGATTATTCTTCCCAAGATTCATGGGGTAATCATGCTCATGCAGAGGACGGGGAAATGGGGCACAATCAAAGTGCACATGGCGGAACGTTCGCTTGGTCTGAACTCAATCCATACTATGCATTCGTCTATGCATTCGGTGACCTGAATTGTCATCAAAAACATGAGAGGTCGTGGACAATAAATGGCAATCAGATGCCTGTTTGCGCCCGTGATGTTGGCATCTTCCTTGGGCTTGCATTGGGTGGATGGTGGTTCACTAGGCGGGGGCTCAATCGTTGGACTATTCGAGATTCATTCTTGACTTTATTTTCTGATTCACTCGTCGCCCCACTTTACACCAATGATCGACGATTGTCGTCAATGTTTGGCATAGGTTTGCTGTTCTGTTTACCAGTCATCCTTGATGGGGGCATACAAGCAATTACTGCATACGAATCCAGCAATCCAGTTCGCATACTCACAGGTATTCCATTCGGGTTCATCATTGGGTGGTATTTCAGTGCCAGCCTGTCTTCAAGGCCTGAAAAATTCGATTTTGATGCCGGAAAGGTGTACCTTCCTGCTGGCGCCCGGCTATCATTGCCAGAGAATACATCCGATGAGAGTGAATAATCAAACGGCGCCGTTCTGCCACCATGAGAGAAGTTCGTCTCGAGTGGCAGGAGGCGATACATCCGATTTCCCCGAGCCAAGAATGGATAAGCGAGAGATACACGAATCAGCTGCGCCAGGATTGGATGACAATACTGCACTAAGTCCGTGTTTCCAAGATGAGGATGCGTGGGTGCGCCTCCATTCTGAAAGGGCCTCTTTCAGTGGCCATAGTGCAATTCCAATCCGACCGTATGCCTGCCAATCTGGTCGAAGTTCGGACCTTGATGCATCACTCCCCATCAATGAACGATGAACGCGAACCCATCCAGATTGTTCATGGAAAATTTTGACCATACGTCGAGTGTGTCTCTCTGTCACCATTCGAACCGGGCCGAGCCATGCTCGTAATTCGGGGATTTCGACACTAGGGAGAAGAGAAAGAGTTCCAACGATGGCAAGCACGGGGTGGCTCAATGGATCAAGTGGAGCATCCAGTCTAGAAGGAGTATCTGAGGCCTGAACAGCATCGATGTAAATCTTGGTCGAATCGCGTACAACCTCCCAAGGTTTGCGGGAATCAAGCCAATCAGAATTGCTGCGTGCCGGAGGAGATTCAACAACATCTAGTGTGGTTTGGCCTCGCTGCGAAACCAATGCAGCACCCAACATGTGGAGTTCAACCTCTTCAGTAGAGACATTGAGTGGAGTGGGGCGTTCATGGAGGAAACGGCGAATCGCTATTTGCAACTTCTTGCGCAATTCATCTTTGGTCCCATCATTGAGAATTGGGCCGACAATTCGCCCCGAATCAAATGGGACCGGCATAGGCACATTTCCCCCTAAAAGATCATGATATCCTTGGCGGATTTGAATTTGATATTCATCGGTTTCAAAATATTCAGATTTGTCTAGTGTGACTCGAAGAGTGCTGTGTTCTATTCGACGTAATGCGGCACCTGGATCGCAATCAACCCAAACGCAGAGATCTGGAATCATGGCGGCGGCATTCATTTGAGCAACCTCTTCGATTCCAAGATCGCCCACAACCCCTTGGTAGACCAATGAGGAGTGTATATTTCGCTCACTTACAACCGCACGACCCTGTCCAAGGCGAGGACGGATCCAAGTGTGTGAGTGATCCATTCGATCAGCAGCGAAATACACTGCTTCTCGAACCGGGCCTGCATCGCCAGTGCGAACCGCTTCAACTGCCATCAGGCCGAGTTCGGCGTTCCTGCGAGGTTCGGCGGTCACATCGACACCAGCGAATGTGAATTCATGCTGTAGAATCTCGGCAATCATCTGTGTGGCGAGTCCCTTGCCGGAACCATCGCCACCTTCTACGGTTATCAGGTACATTCCAGCACCTCAATCCTCATCGTCGAAGTCATCAAAATGTCGCTTCGTCGCAGACAGCATGCCCATACCAGCCAGAATAAGCATCGGCCCAATGAAAATCCCCCCGCGACTGAACAATGCTAGACCGCACAGATACTGGGTTCTACGGTAGCGCTTTCCGCGCCTTGCTTCGGCAGCACCGACGAATCCGAAGAGTGCAGCGATGACAGTGAGAGAAGCAACCACGGATGCAAGGAGGACTGCACTGTCCAAATGGGAGTCGTGTCGAATATCTTCCTCAATCGTGCCTTCACCGGGCGTTAGCGTTAGTGAAAGGTCTGCTTGATCACCCGGATTGAAGGTGATTCTAAGTGTCTTGTTGCCTGGATGGGAAACCTTCAGGATGAATGAATTGTGCGGCACATCTTCCATCGAAAAACGGCCGTCGCGGTTGGTGTAAGCGCTATGGCTTGACGGTTCATCATCGATGTTGAGCAATATCACTTGGATACCTTCGATTGGATCTCCGCCGGTGAGGTTCCCCTCATCTAGTGCGGTCAATATCTGACCATTTACCGTAGCCGTATTCTTATTATCGATAAAAAGTGGGTTCTCAAGTACATCATGAGGGTCGGCAGCAAACAACAAGAATCCGAACCAAAGACCCAAGAAAGACCCTGCGACAATCAAGCCAATAGCAACATTGCTAGACCATACGAGTGCATCTTCTTCGGATTCACGGCGTACTGCAGCTTCGACTTCATCGTCGAGATCCAAATGAACAACGAGATCCTCATCATCACTCATTCCAAGGCCCCCCCATCAGGTGGGTTGCGCCCGCCGTCCTTCAAGTTCATGGCCAATAGAATCACAATTGCTGCCAGCATGATGGCAAGTAAGACGTTTGAATAGATGAAATTCTCATCATCCGATGAAGGGGATTCGACTTCAGGTTCAGGCTCCGGGGGAACGTCAGGTTCGATGAATGTGACATTATACATCATCGGCCATTCTTTCCCAGTAATCCATAACGATTGGGTAGTTGAATCGAAGGCGATGCCATTCATTACGCCGGCGCCTTGTGGTCTCAGGCCACTCGCATCAATGTGGAGAATCGCTACACCTGAGTTCAAATCGATACCAACAATCTCCTCGGTCTGATAGATATTCGCAAGTAGAATACCCTCCCAAATTTCCATCTCATTGATTTTGGAAAGGGGCTCCCCGTTCAGAGTTACATTCAGCGTCCCTTCGATTTCAAATGTCGAGGCGTTTCTAATAGTGAGTACATCGGTTCGATTGGACATGATTAGTTGGTGGCCATCGTACACCAAACCCCATCCTTCGCCCTCGAATGTGTAATTCCCAACAATGTCGAATGTATCCATCTGATATCTGTATGCAATGCCTTCCTGCCATGTCAATTGGATGATTTCATCATCGACAAAGGTCATCCCTTCACCGAATTCACTGGCGTTCAAATCCACCGATCGAATGACTGAACCAGATGAGAGATTCACCTCACGGAGAGTGGAATTTCCATACAGACCAGTCGATTCGAATAAACGTCCTTGATGAAACTCCAAGCCTTGGGTATAGGCCGCAGAATCATGAGATACATTGCCCTGAACAACAACCAATAATGACTCCGCCCGAACATACGAGGAATCGTCATCCTGTGCCCCAATTATTGGAGTCGAAGACAACAGAAATAGGGCGGTAATAAATACCGACAGGACACGTCGCCGCCCGAGCATGTATGAACAATGCTCCACCTTGTGTTAAATACCTGCTCGGGCCGAACTCAACGCGGAACACGTAGTGTTTCGCGGGGCCACTAAATGTCCGTCATCAATCACTTTCGAAGTCTGTTCTTGGTTTCATTGATGATTCTGGCCTCATGGGCCCCTTTTGCAGCGGCTAGTGGTGACGATTCTGGAGAGGCCCCCGCGGTCCAAGCCCAAGGTGGTATTTTCTACAATCTTGATGAATTTGACCCCCTAGTCGATGGGAAGCCATATCTTTTCGCTGGAGGTGAAGATGAGATAATCTTCAGCGCAACACGGCACCTCAAACAACAATGGGTAGATGATGGATACCCAGGACTCGTGCTACCATTTGAGGAAACCGTGACCAGTGGACGGACGGCAGGAAGGGCATGTGAGAATGCCTGGACGGCTGGGCAAACTGGAACTGTGCAGACGACAGGGGGGCAGATTTCAGTTTCAGCAATGCATGTAACTACAAATGCAGCCATCCTGATCGAGGCCGGACAATCAGTATCCTCAACGACATTGAACAACATCGGTTCCACATGGGAGACAACAATTTACCCCACGAATACCAACTATTTCGGGAACCCCCCTGATGTTGACAACAATTGTCAGGTTGAGATTGTAATCTACGCCATTGACGGCGGAGGGAACATCGGTGGATACTTCATGCCCAGCATGGCTGCTACTCGTGAAATCATCTACGTTGACGTTGACGATTTGTCATGGAGAAACACAATCTTCGCACACGAATTCCAGCACCTGTTGCACAATGCTCGAGATCCGTTCGAATACATCTGGGTCGACGAAGGCAATGCAGACATGGCCGCGTTCCTTTGCTTTGGAGCATCAAACACAATCATCGGACATGCCAACCAGTGGACTACGAACGCCAGTGCATCGGTTCGTTGGTGGAATCAGCGCCTTGCTGACTATGGGGCCGGTTTCATGTTCATGCTCTTCCTTGCCGACAATCTCGGTGGTGGCTCAGCCATTCGCCAACTGGTTGCAGACACCCGAACCGGCGGAGCAGGGATTGTTCACCTCGCTCAGATACTGGGTCCAAGTGGCACACCAATCGGAACCACGATGACAGATATCTTTGCCAACTTCACAGCATCCGTCACCCTCGACCATGCCACTCAAGCTGAATTCGGCCTCGATAATATCGACATGTACGAGACATGTGGGGGTAACCAGTTCTGTCGGCTCCAACTCTCAGGCTCAAATCTGAACTGGGGCTCAATGTGGCAAAGCGGACCGCACGACCTTGAAGGGTGGGGCGTACATGCATTCAGGTTCATCGATGGTACGGGATCTCCTCTCAACATCATGATTCAGCCAAGTGAGTTGGGCTTTGCCGCGACCACATTAACACACGATGCGGCAGCAGGAACTTGGTCGATGGAACAATTGAGATTCGACCCTTTGACGGGGATTGGGACGGCCCTGATTCCTAGTTTTGGTAACGCCACAGATGATGTGTACCTCATCGTCTGGTACGAGAGTGGTGTCGATGACTGCGACTACACCAGTCCAAATTGTGCATTCCCAGGTGGAACCGAATACCCCATCGCCTCGTTTGATGTGATGGCTGGACTCATCACCCAACCGGCTCAGATTGCTGTAGCCCAAGAATTCACGAGCGATAGAGATCAGGATGGGAGTGACGATACAGTAGAAGTTACAGTCGATGTTACTTCATCCGCCTTTTACGAAGTTCTAGACATCGAAGTCAAGGCTTACGAAAACAACATTCAACAAGATTCGCTTTTCTTCTCCATTGAAGCAGGTAACAGCGTTCCTGTCAACCGAACAGTATGGTACACACCGCCATGGGATGGCGATTGGACACTTCATTTCACAATGCGTAATCAGATTGGGGCGATAGTCGATGAGGCCCTCACCCTCCCGCTCACATTGGCCAATATGGCCCCCGTGGCTGTAGGAAGTGCGGCAGCGAATGCGACACAGACATGGTTGCCCCTGCAATTCTTCGGTGCTGGATATGACCTATGGGGCCTCGGGATGACAAATGCATCATTCACCCACAATGAGACTCCGGTTGGGTACAATTGGGACTTTGGAGATGGTTCTGCAGGCTCTGGCCTCAAGGATCCACTGCGTGCTTGGCAAACCCCGGGGGTGTACAATGTCAGCCTGAGTGTTGTCGACCAAGGTGGGGGAGTCAGTATGAACCAGACCTGGGAAATTAGCGTCAATGACACAGAAGTTCCAGTCCCCCAGATTGACGTGGGGTCGCCACCGATGGCAATCACCAACCCGTACACATTACTTACGGCCCAACGGGTGCAATTCTCTGCAGCGAGAACAGACGACAATGTTCCCCTCAATCAACTGACATTTACTTGGGACTTTGGAGATGGTACGATTCTCAGTGGCCAAGGCCTCTACGATGTGTCGCACGAATGGGCGGTTGGCTCCTCGAACGGTACGGCATACAACCTGACCTTGACGGTTGACGATGGGACGCACACGGCCAATATGACAGTCACAGTTCTAATCATGAACAGGTTGCCGCGACAGGTCTGGTTTGAGAATCTGGAGACTACGACCCTGACTCCTCTAATCCTCCCTACGGTATTCATTGATGATGATGGTACAATCTTCTCTACAAATTGGTGGTTCGATGAGAATGTCAATCTGGATGGAGGCGTTGTAACGCTGGGTTCACCATTCGTGTCCAACCACAGCACAGATGCGAATCCAACGCCTGCATGGGCAACACCTGGTTGGAAGAATATCACGATTCATGCTATGGATGATGCAGGAGATGTCAGTTCTACTGTTTTGCTAGTTGAAGTCCTCAATCAACGTCCAGTGGCAATCTTCCCACGACCCGATGATGGAAAGACGGGGACGATGTACTCCTTCCTCTCCTCATCTTTTGACCCAGATGGAAATTCAGGCAACATGAGTCACAATTGGACCATCACTGGAATCACTGATCCGATTACCAATAATCAGGTGAATCACATGTTCACAGTCCCCGGCGTCTATGTAGTATCCTTGGTAGTCACCGATGAGCGAGGCCTAGACTCGCTACCGAAGAGTTACACTATTCACATTGCGAATCCTTTGCCGATGCCAATACTATCTGTCAACGAAGCTTGGCTAAATGGAACCATTGTGACAATGCCGGGTTCAGATTTGTCTGTCTACACTTGGCGTCGATCCTTCACGGATGAAGGGGACATTTTCGTTGCACCGGGTACTGTTCTTCGGTTCTCATCGGCTGGTTCACGAGACATGGATGCCGCCTTTGATGGCATGGATAACCCTGACCAAACTGCAGCAGATTGGAATGGAATAGTCGACACCACCTGGGACTGGGGTGATGCATCGCCACCCTCACATGCATACGATTCATGGCACATCTTTGAGCAACCTGGATTCTACACCGTGACCCTAACCGTTAGGGATGGCTATGGAACTGGTGACAGTAATTCAACAACGATTGGAATATGGGTTTCTAGCGCCCCAGCAATCCTCTCAGAGGAAGTGATTGGTGACGGGGTTGCATTTAGTGGTGAATTGAACATTATGGAGGCCATCGCCCGGGATGCTGACTTAGATTCGGGAATGAATGCATGGCGGGACGATGATGTGCTTTCAGATAGCGACAACGATGGTGTTGCCGACAATGATAAAGACACGTTATTGAATGCAGATCTCGCCTATTGGTGGGACCTTGACGACAGTGTGGATGCCGATGAAAATGGAAATTTCAATGATGATTGGACAACCAACCTCAATATCCGCGAAGGACGAGGAATTGATGCACTGTGGAACGAATCTGGAGAATATGTGATTCGGTTGATGGTCTGTGATGACACCGGAGTCTGCACGATTGAAACCTATGGTGTCATCGTCCGAGACGCCGATGAAGCGGACGATGCACTAGGGGATTTGTCGTGGAAGGATCTACTTCCTTCGACCGATTCAGGGAGTTTGTACATCATCATCCTCATTGTTCTAGTTCTGACCCTCGGGTGGCTGGTCATGCGTGAACCCGAAGAGATTGAAATGGAGGCCGAGGAAGCCGCCAGTACCTACGATGTTGCCGAAGTTCACACCGAAGGTGGAATCTTGGGCATGGATCAGCACGCGCCCCCTCCCAAGCCGACGCATTTGGCCAAGGAAGACCGGCGCAGCAAGGAATCGGGTTATGTGCGACCTGTTACCAGCAGACGTCGGCGGTGACCCTGTGATAGCCAAAGGACGGCGTGGCACGACACTTGCAATCATCTTGCTTCTTCTGCCATTACTCTCAGTGATTTCTTACGAAATGGGAGTGGATATCGCGCCGGTCGCCTCCGCGGCATCTGATTGCGGCCAAGGTGAACAACCCGGGGCCCTCAATGAGGATATGGTTGAAGATTTCAAATTGACCGAAAGTGGGTGGTTTGGCGATGGCGAGGATAATCCAGCATGGGATGAACGCGGGGACGAAGAATTTGAGGTCACACACCGTGATTTGTCTAGTTTGACATCCTCATTCTACACCTCTTTTGTTATGAACAATGATTCCGCAGTCGGTCTACGAATGAATATGACTACTGGTTGGAAATATACCATCTGTGTCAATCTTCAACCCCTCAATGGATCCGAAGATAGACCCATTGCAGATGTGTATCTACTGCAGGAAAATGACTTCCCACAATATGAATTTGATTTTGATTCTAGGCACAACGATTGGGATGGGATGCGGGATGAAATTGCACACTCAGCACCTTGGTTGCAGAATCTGATTCTGTGGCATCCATTCAGGGATGTTCATGCATACGAGAAATTGGACGAGGTTGAGTTTGCAGTGGCTCTGGATCACGAAGAACGGAGTTATTCAATCTGGGACGATTATGCCAAGCCTGAGACGATGTTTCTGATGATTGAGTCGTGGAACAACATTCGCGATTATGATGCAAAGCCGCAAGAAGCCAACTACAGTGTGGATGTGACCGTAATTGTCGAAGAGCGATTCTCGTTACCCAACTGGACGGTGTCCATGGTTTGTTGTGGTGGATTGATTAGCATCATGGCCTCACCATTCTTGGTTCACCGGCGTTACATGAAGGCTGGATTAGTCACCACCGAAGCAGGTGGTGGAGACATGATGCCCCATCTTGAAACAGCCCCAGAGAGGCCACCTACGGTACCGGCCTTATCCGAACCACCCAATGGGTGATTATTCGTACTCTAGGATGCCCCAGGCGGTTTTCAAGTCGTTGATATTGACATGGCCGCGCTTGACCAATGAGTAGTCTCTGTCAAGTGTGGTGTAAACCAATGGTTGTTTGAGCAAGGGTGCATGAATTCTAGTCCAATCTCCTCCGCGTCCGTTGCCCATCAATGCAACCTTGATATCGCCTTCAGATAGGCTGTGAGCGGCTTCAAAGATGTGCAGACTCGTTGAATGTTCAACTCCTTTGTAGCAACACTTGATGATGTTCCCCGCATCAGAATTGGCCGTGACATATTCGATGATCTCTTCCGCAGAGGATGCTGCAGGAAGGTGGCTTGAAGCAATGATTGAGGTATTTTCCCCACAGGCCTTGACCAAGGCCTTGCGAGCCTTTGATGCAATAGAAATTTCGAGATCGATCCAAGAGACTTCACTCTGGATAGCAGCCTTCAAAATAGTCAAACGAACATCCTCATCACCATGGAAATGACCGCCTTCATCAGAGGAACGGCATGCGAAGATGACGGGGATTTGAATTCCATCCTTGAGGGTTTGAACCGAGGATTCGACCTCGATATCCGTAATGGGGCGCCGCTCCATAATCGGAGCCTGTTTCCGCGTAACTTCCTCACCATTTGCATCCTTGGTAACAATAGGTTCGAGTTCGATGCGATTTACATAGAGATTATCGAAGCGAACTTCTACCACATCGGCGCCTGCAGCTGTTGCTCGACTGGCGTCACGAATCATGTCTCCAACGCTGTGTCCACGCAATGTAACGCAGATTTGAGTATCAGTCATCGAGGCGGGGAACCGCACCCCCTGTTTAACCGTATTTGAGGCCGCAGTGGCGCGAGTCGTGGCCCAAAAATCCGATTAGACCATTTTTTGGGCATTCAATTCCAACGTAGTGGTGCGGTTTCGATTCACAATAAACAGCCCAAAAACGGCATTATTTCGGCGAAATAAGCGGAGCATTCAATAACCACGACAAACCACAAAAGAATGCCCCATGAGGACCCCCTACGGGGGTCCTCAAAGATTATAGTAAAAGGGATTGGTAAAATGAGTGAATCTGACTACAAAGCAGACAGTATCCAAGTCCTTGAGGGATTGGAAGCGGTTCGCAAACGCCCAGGTATGTATCTTGGCGATCCCCATGATGGATCTGCCCTCCACCACTGTATATGGGAGGTCGTCGACAATGCGGTCGATGAGCATCTAGCCGGCTATTGTGATGCCGTCGAAATTGTGCTGCAAAAAGATGGGTCTGTTACGATTATTGATCATGGCCGAGGCATTCCCGTCGGAGAGCATTCCGAATATGGAATCAGCGCTGCTGAGGTCATCATGACCAAACTACACGCGGGTGGAAAATTCGATAATTCATCCTACAAGGTATCGGGGGGACTCCATGGAGTCGGCGTCTCAGCTGTCAACGCTGTCTCAGAATGGCTCAAGATGAGTATTCAGCGTGATGGTAAGTTACACGAACAGACCTATGTCCGTGGCGAACCACAAGGCCCGATTGAAGTCGTAGGCGAGAGCGATTCTACTGGAACGGCAATTACATTCAAGCCTGATATGGAAATTTTCACTACTGTTACAGATTTTGATTATGACATCCTCAATACCCGCTTGCGGGAAACTGCATTCCTCAATGCGGGGCTCAAGATTACGATTGTCGATCAACGTGGGAAAAAACCTGAGACGGTTGAACATCAATATGACGGGGGGCTATCTGAATTCGTCAGACAATTGAATGAACGGCGCAATCCAATTCACAGTGATGTCATTTACATCAAGGGAATGCGTGAAATCGAAGATGGAGAGATTCACGTGGAAATGGCCATGCAATGGTCAGATGCATACAATGAGGTCATCCAATGTTACACCAACATCATTCGCAATCGCGACGGTGGCACTCACCTCTCTGGACTTCGTAGTGCACTCACGGGTTCGCTCAACCGCTATGCGAAGAGTCGCAACCTCCTCAAGAACGTCGACAAACTCTCTGGTGATGATGTTCGCGAAGGAATTGCAGTTGTTATCAGCGTCAAACACCCGGATCCATCATTCTCAAGTCAAACCAAGGACAAGTTGGTCTCCAATGAAGTTGCAGGAATCGTCGAGAGCATTGTCAATGAGAAACTCGCAGAGCATTTTGAAGAGAATCCATCTGTAGCCAAGATTGTAATCGACAAGGCGGTCCTAGCCAGCAAGGCTAGAGAAGCAGCCCGTAAGGCTCGCGACCTCACCCGTAGGAAGGGTGTTCTTGAGGGCGGAGGGTTGCCTGGAAAACTCGCAGATTGTCAGAGCCGAAAACCCGAAGA
>Ga0208765_1000627_pt1 | contig 23379 bp, 18 predicted proteins | sample ETNtaG_2_FD_185783 | JGI IMG/M metagenome (GOLD analysis project Ga0208765, IMG submission 185783) | Marine microbial and viral communities from oxygen minimum zone, Eastern Pacific Ocean - ETNP201406SV203 (SPAdes) (version 2) | ecosystem: Environmental > Aquatic > Marine > Oceanic ...
CTGGTAATCGATTCAAGCATGCGTGGGCTGCTGCATGGTATCCCATGGCCTTGTCATGAGCATATTGAATAGAGCCCGAATGTCGTAACTCTGATACCACACTGTCTAGGACATCCCGATCAGTTTCATCGATACCAGACCCAAACACTTCGTAGAAATTGGCCAATTCATCAGTATTCTGTTGAAGTGCATGTATAGCGATTAGCGTTTGTTTACCTTCAATGATATCACTGCAGGCGGGCTTGCCCAGAGTGTCACTATCTCCCGTAGCATCAATCAAATCATCCATTAGTTGGAAACACAACCCAACATTTTCACCCCACTCTGCCATGATATCGATAGTATCTTGATTTGCGCCTGAAAGAATAGCACCAGTTCGTGCACATATTGTGAACATAGCCGCAGTCTTACCACTAATCATGTGGATATATTCTGATTCTGATACATCGTCCCTTTGCTCAAATGACATGTCTTGTTGTTGCCCTTCACTTACTCTTCGAACCATACTGCCAATTATTTGTACCAAATCACGAAAATGCTCATCATCAAAATTTTGAGATTCTGCTAATACTTCAAATGCAACAGCTAACATTGCGTCTCCTGCATTTATGGCAGTTGGGTGATCGTATGCGATGTGAACCGCAGGTCTTCCTCGGCGCACGGAATCGTTGTCCATGATGTCATCATGTACGAGAGTGAAATTGTGAATAATTTCTATTGACGCCCCTAGGTCATATAGTCCATCATTTGCATCCCCAACAGCATCCGCTACCAGCCATGGCAATATTGCCCGAAGTCGTTTCCCTCCGCCATCAATTAGATGAATCATAGCCGCACGAAGTCTATCATTTTCTGATTTGGATAGTGCATTAATCACCCTCGATTCAACAGCATCCTTGTGGGACTTCAGGGCTAACAATACACCAGATTTTGAATCAATATTAGAACTGGAATCCATCATATGCACCTCCCCAAAATTACGAATCTTATCATCGGCATGTGACGGCAGGTCGTCAAGATTGCCCCACCATTCAGGAAGAATATTCTCGGCAATCAATCGGAACCATGGAGCAATTACTCCGGATCTTTGGGGGTTATCCGATAGCCAAATCTCTAATTCGTCTTGTGTAACCCATTCCAATTGCGATACTTCGTTCGGATTTGCATTCATTTTCATCCCTGAAGGTGCACGAGCGAATAGGATGTGGTCCAATTCATGCTCGACCCACTGTTCATCAGCCCTAGATCTATACATCATTCTCGTTATGAAATGGATATCATCAACAGATATTGTATTCGCATCTATACCCAATTCTTGTTCCATTTTCCTGATTGCTGCTAGTTTAGAGCCTGATCCCACATCATCGTTGTCTAATTCGTCATTGTCATACAATGGATGACTACAAACGGTATTCGCCCATACATCGGGAAATGTAATTTTGTGACTAGCTCTTTTCTGCATCAATAATCTGTCATCATTATCGAATAATAATATGGAAAATGCACGATGGAGCACCCCATCACCTAGATGGGCTTCGGATTTACTCATCGAACCAGTCACAGTATCTTTAGAATCAACCAAGATAACTTGTTCTGACATCATCATGACTTGTTCAACGTCATACCCCTCATCAATAAGAGTGGTATTGGAATCGCCATGTGTCCGTTCCACAACCATTGGAAGTGAACGCGTCACATGAAGCCGCCGGTACAGATTTTTCTATCCAGCCACAATCCTCGTACCAATGGTATGGCCATGTTCAACAATATCCAGTATTCTAGATGGATATTCCCCATCTACTAACCATACATGTTCAACTGACTTTGAAATTTCATCTGCACGTTCAACTTTTAGGAAAATTCCCCCCGTCACGTCGATATTTTCGGCATGATGACCTGAATATGCCATCTTAGCATCCCACAAAGGTATGAGTTCACCAGATGAATCCGAACTAGTCATCAGACCCGCAGTTCCACCCATTGCGAATATCGTGTGAGTTACATCTGGTAATTCTGTACTCAACCTTAGCATCAAATCATCCCCAGATAATATACCGAAATTCCGCGGTTTATCACACTCTACAACATCGCCAAATGTGATGTGTATACCAGGCAATAAAAAACGATCTAAATTGCCCCTAAAGTCGGTGCCAGTATTGACAACGAAATCACGAGGAGGGTGGCTTGAAACTGATAATGGATACAATGAATTTATCACAAGATTGTGTAGATTGTCCATATCACTGCGAACGATATTGATGCCTTCTTGCTGTTCTAAACCATCGATATTTCCTTCATCTAATCTGTATTCACGAGCCCGGATATGACCAAATGATCCAGCACCATGTACGATTACAATATCATGGCCCATTTCAGATAGTGATTTCACACAATCTCCAAGTTGTTGAATCTGATTATTCTTGGCCGTACATAGGGATTTTTTGTCAGAAATTAGACCCCCTCCCCACTTCAAGATTATGCGGCCCATAGATGGTCTAGGGGGTCTGCATTCAAAGCGATAGCGTCGCTTCATTCATCTAGGAGTCCGATGTTCACCGGTTCATGGGCAAGCCAACACTCGAGGAGTTCCGAAGGTGGCTACAATCTGAAATCAATGAAATTGAAGCAATTGAAGAGGGTGTTGACAAGGCAAAGCGTTTGCTTCAATTAGAAATGGCACTACAAGAAGCAATGGCATTCGATGCTGCATGGGAATTGCGAACCGAATCATCAATTATCCCAGTTGTTAGGGAAAAGTCAGTTCGTCTGCTATCATCAGCTCCAGACACTGAATCTGTGACTGAGTCGGGGTTAATATGTGCGTCATGTGAAGCAGTAATAGATGATGACTTGCCATTTTGCCCCGCATGCGGAGAGAACCGCTAATCATTCTTCTTCTGCGGCTGCTGCTGCTTCCTCATCTTCCCATTCTGAAATCATAATCAGTAATTCTGGGTGATCTGCCTCGATAACGGCACAATATCGACCCTCAACCTCTTCAGTGAGGTATACAGTTGTACCAGCGTGGTATATTGTATCACCATTAGCTTCCATTTGAATGCAATCTACTTCGATGATTATTGGACGGTGGTGGTGTACGTGACCTGCATTTGCTGCAGCTGTTACGGTTTTAGAAAGGTGAACGTGTTTGCGATCTCCTGGTTTGATGCCATGCTCAAGCATATGTTCTTCTTCATCCGGAGAACAAGGATAATACAACAGATTCGGTGTATCATCGGTTGGCAAATCCAGTTCAATTTCAACAGTATGGGCATACGTTGCCCGAACCATATCGCCACGAACATCGTACCTCCCCTTCGTACAGGTTTCACTAACGGCTCGGATGTGGTGGGGGCGCAACCAGTGCATTCGACGATCCCGCTTGGTTAGCGCTTCAACCATTTCGCGAACGTCTACCCATCCATTCAAATCCATTTCTAGGTCGAATTTTTCTGGAAAATGCCTCAGAATTCCAGCCATTCTCCTTCCAAGAATATCTCGTTCACGATCACTCATGATGAATTTTCCTTCCTCATTACAGGCTGGACAATTCTGTCCGTCAAAGAATCCGTGCGACTTGCAGTCTCTAATCATCGAGCCGGCGACCCGACTCACCTTCATAATGGGTTCTGTGCCCATAGGGCACAATTCCCTCTCAAGGATTATGGGCAACTGGCAATTGGGCATATCATGCGCGCCGTACTAGTGGGGTATTGCCGCACAGCATTTCATCGAGCGCATAGAGGGGACCTCAAGGACACTCGACCTGAAGATATGGCTGCTGCCGTAACCAAGGGTGTGTTGGAAAGAACCGCAATTTCAGGAGAAAATATTGAGGATTTACTACTGGGATGTGCATATCCAGAAGGTGAACAGGGCCTAAACCTTGGTCGAATCACTACATACATGGCTGGTTTACCTAATACAGTACCTGGGATGACTTCCAATCGATTGTGCGGATCATCAATGCAAGTTATTCACACTGCAGCTGGAAACATTGCTATGGGATCTGGTGATGCATTCATTTGTGCCGGCGTTGAATCAATGTCCAGAATCATGCGTGGCGGATTCAACCGTACTCCACACCCGGGACTTGAATCGTCATTTCCGGAAGCATACATCAGTATGGGTATGACAGCAGAAAATTTAGCCACTAGTCATAATATCCCTCGGTATGATCAGGAGCAATTTGCTGCAATGAGCCATTCAAAAGCCATCAGTGCTCAAAATGATGGACTTTTACAAGATGAAATTGTTAGTGTATCAAACATAAATGTTGATGGATGTATGAGAGAACCTAATATGGAAAAGATGGCTCAACTTTCACCTGCATTCATTGAAACTGGGTCAGTTACTGCTGCTACTAGTTCTCCACTAACAGATGGAGCTTCGGCCATCATGGTTTGTTCGGAATCATTTGCAAACGACAATAATTTGACACCATTGGCATCAATTGTTTCTACATCAGTAGCTGGCGTTGGACCCGAAATTATGGGATATGGTCCAGTACCGGCCACCATGAAGGCATTGAATAGAGCAGAAATCACCATAGATGATCTCGATATCATTGAATTGAATGAGGCGTTCAGTTCACAATCCTTGGCATGTATGCAAGATCTTGGTTTGAATATGGATGATTCTAGAATCAATGTTGATGGCGGCGCCATTGCCATTGGACACCCACTAGGTGCCAGTGGATGTAGAATAACTGGCAAAGCGGCTAGTCTTCTTCAGCGTACTGGAGGCCAATTTGGATTGGCAACAATGTGTATCGGCGGTGGAATGGGCATCGCTACAATCCTCGAGAGATGGAATTGAAGTCACAATAGGCTTGATATGTGCCAGACAATGGCGCACCATGGGCTTTGGTATTCGAGAGGGTCGCCGCCAAGCAAAGGAGAACTTATCGGGTTCTGAGGAGGGTGATTGCTCCCGATGTGGTGGAAATGCTGCACCTTCATCGCTTGCTGATTATTTGCAGTGTAGTAAATGTGGATATGAATGGAAAGATCCAGAAGCATCTGAACAGTCAATTGGCCCACGTGATTCGATTAGTAGAGATACTGAAAAATTGAATGAATTCAAGAATGAAATGGAGTCGGGACAAGGTTTGGCCCGAGTTTTGGGCGTCGATGATGGATTGGATGCAGAGCAAAAAGCATCCCTTGGACGATTGCAGGATAAGTGGATGTCTGGAATGCAAGGACAGTACAATGCAGCAGAGGAAGAAAGAAAACCACTAATGATTGCATTCGATGATGAGGATAATTTGTTAGAAACTCAGGTTGGTGCCATTCACCTTTCAGACAATGTTTTTGATGGTGGCGAAGAAATTAGAATCGAATATCCTGGACTTGGCACTGAATTTTATATCATCAATGAAGACGATGAACTCGGGTGGAAAAGGGGTCGATCATTGCCAGAAACTGCAAGAAATATTGCATCAATCATTAACCGGACGAGTCAACTTGTCCATGCATCTGCAGAAGGCACCAGTGTAAACATCGAGTTACGAGACGTAACTCATGATTCTGAAAGTCTTGTCATTTATGTTGACGATCCGGGTGGTAAAAACATGACAGTTGAACGTTTGGGAATGATTCTAGACCCTGATGAGGTTCAGGTATACCAAGACTACCACAAGGTAGTGCAAATTGCATTGGCTGATGGGATTATCACACCTAGTGAGGATCAATTACTATGGGCAATGCGTCAAAATTTGGGTATCAGCGATGAAGATCACGTTAGAATTGTTATTGATTTGTTTGGAGAAGCAGCAGTCAAAGAATGTCCAAGTTGTGGCATCAACGCCCCGTTGTATACTGAGCACAGCGCATGGTGGTGCGAAGGGTGCCAGCATTGGGTCTGAACGAGGCAATCCTTCTCTGTAATCGTACAGTAAGTTGGGCATGGTTGAAATACCGGATAGTATGGGTGGGTACCAGAGGTTGATGATATGTCAGATGAGACACTATACATTGGTGTAGACTTGGGTACCTTTCGTTCGGTAATGGTATCCAGCGATGGTCATGATGAAAAGGTGCTGACAGTCATTGGTACACCCAAGGATCAAATCGCAAAGGGATTCCTCAAGAGAGATGTTCTATTTGGCGAAGAAGCACTCAAAAATAGACTTGCACTGAATCTATTTCGACCGCTTGAACATGGTGTTATCAAAGATACAGCAGAGGACAGGAAATTTATTGCACATTTCATTACCAACATTATTGGTCGTGGAGATCCAGAGGATTATGACCACGTAGTGGCCGTAATTGGAGCTCCCGCTGAAGCAAGTCACGTTGATAAAACAGCAATTTTCGATGCTGCGGCAGGAAGTGTCAATGCATGCATGATTATTTCTGAACCATTCGCAGTTGCTTATGCACTTGACAAGATTGAACATACGTTGGTCATAGATATTGGTGCAGGTACAACTGACCTTTGCAGGGTCTATGGTACTGTTCCAACCCCAGCTGATCAAATGCACATTAATTATGCTGGAGATAGAATAGATGCAGAGATCATCTCAGAGATTCAGAAAAAGTATGCAGGGGCGCAAATTACCAAAGATATGGCACGTCGTTGGAAGGAAGACTATTCATTCGTCGGAAATTCAGAACCTGACGAACCAATTATTGTTGATTTCTCAATCAATGGAAAAGCAATGTCGTTGGACATCACAGATTGTATTTGTGCGGCATGTGAAATTATTGTTGACCCGATTGTAGCCAATGTAAAGGAACTGATTGCTGGTTCAAATCCCGAATATCACGATGCGTTCCGACGCAACATCATTCTAGCTGGTGGCGGTTCAGGAATCCATGGTTTGGGCGATATGATTGAACAAAGACTAGCGGATTTAGGCGACGTTGAAGTATTGACGGTCGAAGATCCACTTGAATTGGGTGCAATGGGTGGCTTGAGATTGGCTATGGAAGTCCCAGAAGACATGTGGAAGAATCTCACATTAGCACACCGCTGAGCTACTCTTCTTCAGCATAGAGTGCTACACTATCTTCGGATACTAGACGTAAGTTGCATTTTGGACATCGTTCATCTGCAGATATATTCAGTGGTTGAATGGCCAATAAACTTTGACAATGCGGACACGATGCCAGAACCTCATCGGGATCCAATGCTATGTTTTGACTAAGTGCTGGTGATTGCCCATCATACCATGCTCTGAACATGGGATGCCTCAACAATCTCAATCGTTGCATCATAGACCAACATAGGAATAACAGGAGTAATCCCTGGATATACCCCCATGAATCGGATGTTCCCTGGCTTGCGGATATGAATTCGATAATCATCATTAGAAAACACAATCCTATTGCAATTATCCAAATAATCATGACCCATGGTAGTGCCCAGGATTCGCGATGGAAATATCCCCTTACTACTATGACACAAAATGGCAATGGCAATAACACGATTATGTAAGATGTTGAGCCCAAAATTGAGCCCAGTGTTGCGAATATAAGGAATATTATTAGCGTCAATGTGAAGATGAGCATGGTGCCAGATTGACGATGCGCATTAGCGAGTTGATCGGAGTGTAACTCATCTGTCATGGCGGGCTCACGAGACGGTCAGAAATCGTTCTTTCCGTCTCAACTGCTCAGAGGATGGATTGATGAAGGCCGGGCGCGACCATCAATTATGACGCGGGATGTGGATGTGGATATCCACAGCAATGCACTCGCAGGCAAAAACGTAGCATTGGGTGTGACTGGGGGCATTGCCGCCACGGAAACAGTTCGAATATGTCGTGAATTAAGGCGTCATGGGGCATCAGTATCTGTGATTATGACTACAGCGGCTACCAATGTGATTACACCGTTGGCTGTTGAATGGGCATCTCAGAGTAACGTAATTTTCGATTGGTCGCCAGAAATGTCACAATTAGAACGATTTGATGCCGTTCTTGTTACCCCCGCTTCGCGTAATTTCATATCGCGATATGTGAATGGAATGATGGATCACCCATTGCTGATGACGTGTTCGGCAGCTCGAGCACGTGGCACTCCAATCGTTTTGGTACCCTCAATGCACAAGGATTTGTATGACGACCCAGTTACACATGATTTACTTGATTCTGTAAGTAATGCATCAATCATTCTTGGGCCATTTGAGGAAGGTAGGTACAAGCAACCAGATCCCGTTCAAATCGTCGCTGAATTATGTCATCGAGTCAATACATCGACTGCATCTATGCACATTGCTATCACATTGGGGGCAAATCGTGCCCCAATAGATTCAGTTCGTGCTATACAGAATGCATCAAGTGGCCAAACAGGTTGGTATATTGCTGAATATTTGCATAGATATGGGCACACAGTGACGGTTATTGCAGGTAAAACTAGTGCCGACCCATCATTCACGTTGCCCAATGTCATCCGTGCGGGAAGTCCCGACGAAATGCTAGATCAATGCATGATTGTTTCAAAATCTAAACCCGATGGATGGATTCATGCTGCAGCTGTTCTCGATTATTATACGGCACCATTGGATGGAAAGAAAGCAAGTGGGGATAATCAGTGGATTCTAGAATTACAGCCTGGCCCCAAACACATCAGCGAATTGTCAGCTCACATAGGAGATGCTCGTCGAATAGGATTCAAACTTGAAACCAATGTGACTGTAGACGAATTACGGCAACGTGCAATTGCTCAAATCGAGACGTACGGTGTTGATGCAACGGTAGCTAACATCATGGAACAAATGCATGACCCCGATTCACCTCGAGCATATTTTGTAACTGATGATGGGATGGAAGAATTACAGAACATGAATGACATGTGCGAATCAATTGTAAATGCCCTAACATCATAATTTCACGATGATATAGCGTCACATTCAAGCAGATGATGATGTCGAACCCCGAATATGGCAGACCATGGGAAGGCGAAGCGGGGCATACCGCCAAAGTCTGACTTCAACGCATGGTATCCTGCAATTGTTGAGATTGCAGAACTCGTTGACAAGCGATATCCAATCAAGGGAATGGATGTATGGAGGCCATACGGCTGGAAAGCAATGCGTTGTATCGACGCATTGACCCATTCTGAAATGGAGCGTACCGGGCATGACGAAGTTCGTTTTCCATTACTAATTCCTGAAGATCTTCTAGAAAAAGAGAACCGATTGGTATCATTACTAAAGCGCGCTCGTGAAGAAGGAGTAGATCCCAGTGAATTGCGCGAACAGGAGGAGGAGGCTGGATTCAAGAAGGAAGTATATTGGGTGCGGCAGGCTGGTGAAACAGACCTTGACGTACCTATGTTCTTGCGCCCGACAAGTGAAACTGCGATGTACACATTGTTCCCCTTGTGGATACGAAGTCACGTTGATTTACCACTGAAAACATACCAGATAGTCAATACATTCCGATACGAGACAAAACAGACGCGTTCATTCATCCGTGTCCGCGAAATCCACTTTTTTGAAGCCCATACAGCACATGTTGACGAAGATTGCGCAACAAGGCAAATTCAAGAAGATTTGGAAATTGTATCAAGATTAATGTCTAACATGTCATTACCAGTGATTGTTTCAAAGAGACCTGTATGGGATACGTTTCCTGGTGCATGGTACACCATTGCAATAGATGTCATCATGCCTAATGGACGAACATTGCAAGTGGCATCCTGTCATCATTACAAAGATCAATGGGCGAAGGCATTTGACATTTCATATCAGGATGAGGCGGGCGACACACAGTATTGCCATCAAACAACCTATGGGATGTCAGAACGCTTGCTTGGTGCGGTTGTTGGCATGCATGGGGATGACAACGGATTGATTTTCCCCCCACCTATTGCACCAATACAAGTTGTCATAATTCCAGTTGCTCAACACAAAAGTCCCGCTGTATCTCAGGCTGTTGATGCAGCTGCGGAATCATTGAGAAAAGCAGGATATCGAATCAAAATAGATGACCGAGATTTACGCCCAGGGCAGAAGTATTGGGATTGGGAAATCAAAGGCGTACCACTGAGATTAGAAATTGGACCGCGCGATGTTGAAGGAGGAAATGCTCTTGCAGCACGTCGAACTGGTGGGAAGCAACCAATTCCATTGGAATCAATCGTTGAATCTGTACGAAACCAACTTGATATTGTCCATTCGGAACTTTCCGAACGAATTCAGACTCATGAAAATGTATGTGTAAATAGATTGGAATCATTGGATCAAGAAATAATTGATGGTCATATCTACGAAGTAGCATTCGATGGAACCGATTCTGATGCAGAAGTTCTAGAAAAATCAACGGGATTAACAATTCTGGGAGATGCTATGACAGAATTTAGCGAATCACAAACCTGTATTGTATCAGGTAAGATGACGACACGACGTCAGCACCTTGCTCGAATGTATTAATTTCGACCACGTAGGCCGCATACGATGTAGCATAGGCAAATGACTGCTAGTATAACGTCTGGAATTCCAATCGACCCTGTAGGACTCCACGCTATGTGTTCATTCATACGATGGAATTCGACCCAATTTAGTTTCATACTTGTTGAACATGTACTGTGAACCTCAGTCGAACACCCTGAAAGAAAATTTCCAAATCCATAAAATAGATTTACTACGACGGCTATCAATCCAGATAATCCGCCAATTAGAGATATTTTGTGTTTGATGGAACGGCCACCACCACTAGGGTCATCATCGATATCAAAGGATGGATTTGCCGGCATATCTTCAGGCATTGGCAACGGTGGACCATCGGGCAATACATCGATGAGTAAATCATCGCCATCTATTTCTGAAAATTGTTCGGCTAGAGCCCTCTTGGTTTCTCCACGAGTTATTCCCACCCGATCTAGAAAATCTGTCCCATATATTCTCTCTGCAAGACTGGCTAAAACAGGGTCATCAGCGATTTCTTCTGGCGAAAGATTCCCGTCAAGGAGTTCTTTTAGACGATTATCGTCATCACTCATAGTATCCCTCTGATAATTGCGCGTACCATCTCTTCTTCATCAAGGCTGTGTATTATTGGGGCGTACTTGTCCTGATTACTTCCGTTCTATTGCTCTGTGGGCTGCACTGACGATGTCATCGGCCTTCATACCTAGTAATTCCAGCAATTCATCACTTCCACCCGATTCACCGAATCGATCTTGTACCCCGATTCTCTCAATGGGGACAGGATTCATGGATACTACACATTCAGCTACTGCACCACCCAATCCCCCGATAACAGAATGATCTTCGGCTGTTACAATTGCTCCACATTCCTGAGCCAATTTGTCTACAAGTTCTGAATCTAGTGGTTTGATAGTGTGCATATCGACAACTGTAGCCTCTATACCATTGTTTGACAGGATTTCTGCAGCATTCTTGGCTTCATTCAACATTACCCCACATGCGATAATTGCAACATCATTACCCGTTCTATGCACATGACCCTTCCCAATTTCCAATTGATTAGCAGATTCTTCAGTATATGCACGCATAACCTTGTTTCTAGCAGTTCGCATATATGATGGATTTTTATGATGGCGTAGTGATAGTGTTAGCGCCTTAGTGGATATATCATCACATGGATGTATGACTGTCATGTTGGGCAATGTACGATAGATGGCTAGATCCTCAATTGATTGTGCACTGGATCCGTCTGTTCCTGTGTGAATGCCCCCGTGACTTCCACAAATATGAACAACGATATTGGGTCTTGCTATACCATTTCTAACCTGTTCAAAACCACGCTCAGTGAAAATTGCAAATGTAGATGCGAATGGAACATATCCTGAGGTTGCCATTCCTGCAGCAACCAGCATCATATTCTGTTCTGCAATTCCTAAACTTACTGTATGTGATGGCTTTTCCTTTCGAAATAAGCAGGATTTGGTCGATTTACCTAGATCCGCTTCCAGCACTACAACGTTATCATCATCGATCATTTCTAGCAATGCTGAGCCATATCCATCCCGACTTGCTCCCCCACTACTAGCGGCACTCACGATAATTCCTCCATTGCCAATTCAAATTGCTCATCGGATGGTGCTGCACCATGGAATTTCGGATTATTCTCCATGAATGATACGCCTTTGCCCTTGATGGTATGCATTACAATGCATGCGGGCCCATCTGTCACCTGATTGGCCCAATCAATAGCATTTACAATTTCATTCATATCATGACCATCAATCTCCATAACAGCCCACCCGAATGATGCAAATTTTTCCGATACGTCGAACATTCTCATCTGAACTTCACAAAAATCATCATTTTGAATTCCATTTCTATCTACAATGACCTTCAAATTACCAATTTCATGATGCACTGCGGCCATCACACCTTCCCAGACCTGTCCTTCCTGTAATTCTCCATCGCCTAGCATCACCCACGCTGTTCTATTGCTATCATCGAGCGATGCTGCTATTGCGCATCCAATTCCAAATGAGAGCCCCATTCCTAAACTTCCAGCACTGAAATCAACTCCTGGACACCATTTCATGTCGACATGTCCTTGACATGTGCCCCCCAGTTTTCGGTATGAACTCATATCATCCTCTGAAATGAATCCGCGTTCATGAAGAATCGAATATACGCCCGGACTTGCATGTCCCTTGCTCATGATGAACCGATCTCTGTCGCCCCATTGTGGATTATCCGGGTCAACACGTAATTGATGGCCGTAGAGTGCTGTTAACATATCGATTGCGCTCAGGCTCCCACCCGGGTGTCCAGCACCAACCCGATGAACCATACGAACGATATTTCGTCTACAACGCTTCGCCATGGCTTCTAGATCATCGATGGACAAACCCATACCACTGCCAACCATTGACATCCCTGAAATGCTCCTTCAATTGGGGGGTCTTTGAGCGTTACCGCGGCGGAATTGGTTACTCATCGCCGCATAGATGGCGGTTTGAGTGCATCAATAAATCTCCTAACGCCATCAATCGCAATCGCAATCCAGTCAATCAATAGGTTCCCTCGACCATTCTGGGTTTTCGGCATCCCCCTAGTTGCTAGATATGTAAATACCATGAAGAACCATATGAAAAACACCAATGATAGCCATGTAGGTAGTGTACCAATTACGCGTTCATCACAGATTGAATGACCTGTTCCTGAATCGATATGTGATTCACTACAGAACCACTCTGCAGGAGCTCGAATCGGTTTGACCAAATTCGCAAGTACGATGAAAACCGCTACAGCAACACCCATCAACGCCTCACCAGCAATCATTCCAGCTGATAGCAAAAGCCCTCGTTTCGATACCTCGGTTCCTGCCTCTACAGCTTCATCTGTCGGATCACCTGTGAGCGTCCCATCTACACGTAGATGTACGGTACGCAATACGAAATGATTCAAAATTCCACCAATAAATATTGTTGCCGATAGATAGAATGGCAGATACATTCCAATTGCTACTGACATTACGGGAAGACCTTTCCATATGATAAGAATCGCAATTAATACACCCAAACCCAACATTGGATAGTTCACAGTTCCTCCAAAAATTCCTTCGATTAGCGTACCTATGATTTCAGCCTGGGGGGCATCTAGTGCTGCGCTACAATTTGGCGAACCGTCGGCGTAAAATTTGACAGGATTATCCATACAGTATGATTGTGTTATTCTGTATGCATCGTTGAGAACGACAAGCGTTAGGGGTGCCATTACTGCCCCTGTGATGACACCGACAATCTCTGCGATTTGTTGTTTCCATGGTGTAGCCCCTACAAGATGGCCTGTTTTCAGATCCTGCATTACATCCCCGGCAATTGCAGCATTTACAGCTACTACGCTCGCAATAATCAATGTAGCATACATCAATTCATTTTGTTCCATCCCAAGTAGTACATCCCCTACAACCCAAACAAGCAATGCAGTACCCATCAAGGTAGCAATTGTCATACCAGAAACCGGTGAATTGCTAGAGCCAACAACTCCAGCAATGTAGCCTGCAACTGCAGAAAAGAAGAATGCTGTTACTGCTAGGAAAATTGAACCTACAGCACCCAATATAATCGATTCAACTAAACTCGCACCCTTGAGGTTCAATCTCCATGTGTAGAATATGAATGTGAGGAATACTATTGCGATTAATACCGGCATCATTTTTTTCATAGGTAAATCTTGTTCTGTACGAGGAACACCGTCAATTTCATCTCCCAAATCAGATCCAAATACACGTTTAACTCCGGTCATGATAGTTTTTCTCATTGACAACAGTGTCCACAGTCCACCAACTACCATGCAACCTACACCAACAAATTTGACATGCGTACTCCATAGTGCGTGTGCGCTGTGTGCTACATCCATGCCTCCACTAGGCCACCCATGCACCAATCCATAGATTGGAGTAATCAATAGAACACCAATAAGAGCACCTGTGAAGATGTATGATGCAATCCGTAATCCTACGATGTAACCTACAGATAATAATGCAAGAGATAGGTCCGAAGCACCATATATTCTAGCACCCAGAACATCAATTCCTGCCATTACTTTTCCTTCAGCGATCTCAAAACCTTTGACGAACCAACCATATATTGCTCCCAAACCAAGTGCGTATAGTATTACAATTAGAGATGAGCCACCCTTTTCACCAGCAACCAAAACTTCCTCGCAGGCTATGCCTTCCGGATATAGAAGAGCTTCTTCGACAATAAATACTCGCCTCAATGCGATTGTAAATATCGTCCCTAGAACTCCACCTAAAATAGCGACGCAGAATACTGTAACGAAATTCATGTCATCTGCAAAACCCATCACTAGTAATGCAGGCATTGTAAAAATGATCCCAGCAGCCAGTGATTCACCTGCTGATGTCATTGTCTGTACCGCATTATTCTCAAGAATTGTTACATCCTTGAATTTCAATAAACGTAACACTAACATTGACATGACAGCAGCTGGAATAGACGCTGATACGGTCATTCCCATGTACAAACCAAGGTATGTATTGGCCGCGGTCATTAACGCCCCCAGAATAAGTCCGAGGATGATTGCGCGAACAGTAAGTTCTGCAATATTCTCCTCGGGAGCCACGTAAGGTGTAAACGTAGCCGTCATGATGCGACCACATCGATTCGGACTGTCAAATATCCGGTCAACCATACAGAAAATGTTCAGGTCCCTACAGGGACCTAGAACATGAGTATCATAAGCAACCAAGCGTCACGACATACTGTTGATATGCCAGCGGATGCTGTAGAGGTCGAACATCCCAAAGGGGAATGGCACGCTCTTACTATTGACGAGGTTCTAGACAAATTGGATACGCATGAAGCAGGATTATCCAATGATGAAGTTTTGTCAAGACGCGAATTGTATGGTGAAAACAAACTCGATGAGAAACCACCAATTCCAGGCTGGGTACGTCTACTTGAGCAATTCCAAGATCCAATGGTCTACCTGTTGATGCTTGCTGCAATAATTGCAACCATTTTCGATCCCCATGATATAGGTACTCCGATTTTCATTGTAATCGCTTTGACCCTAAATGCATTCTTTGGTTATCTCCAAGAATCCCGTGCAGAAGAGGCAATGGAATCGTTGAAAAAATTACTTGTCAGTCATTGCGTTGCACTTAGGGATGGGACTGACCACAAGGTTAGCACTGAAGAATTGGTTCCAGGGGACATCATCTGGTTGGAAGATGGATTGAATGTTCCTGCTGATGTTCGAATCATTGAAATTTACCAACTTATGGTTGATGAATCTAGTCTAACTGGCGAATCGAATGTTATTCACAAGCAATTAGAACCAGTTGATTTCGATTCAATTCTTCAAGAACAATCAAACATGGCATTCATGGGCACAGTCACCTCAAGTGGCCGTGCTAAAGCAATTGTAACTAGAGTGGGGATGAATACCATTCTTGGTGGAATTGCATCAGGGATTAGCGATGTTACTACTCCAAAAACTCCTCTTGAAATTAAGTTAGAATCACTCGGAAGATTCCTGGGTGGTATTGCCATAACATGTGCTGCATTGCTCTTGTTCCTACATGTTGTCATTGCATGGGGGGAAGGAACATCAGAAAGCATGTACGCTGTAATATCTGAACAATTCCTAGTATCAGTTGTGATTTTCGTAGCTATCGTACCCGAGGGTCTTCCAATTATTCTAGTCATCTCATTAGCCATGGGCATGAGAAATATGGCCCGTCAGAAGGCAATCGTTCGACGAATGAAGGCTGTTGAAACTCTGGGATCTACGACAATAATCTGTTCTGATAAAACCGGCACACTGACCAGAAATGAAATGACTGTTCGAGCATTTTTAGTCAATGGGGATAGTTACAGTGTCTCAGGAGAGGGTTTCGACCCGACCATAGGTAAATTACATCGAAATGGAAAACAAATACCTGAATCTCAACTTGCTGAGTTGCATACAGACATTGCATTCAGACAGTGTATTGCAACTTGTTTGCTATGCCAAAATTCGAATGTCAATAAGCAGGAGGGTGAATGGCAATCGGTTGGTGATCCCACAGATTCTGCGTGTGCAGTATTTGGTTGGAAATTGAAAGAATCCGTAGACGCATATCGACGACGACATCCTAGATTTCGAGAATTCACGTTTGACCGAACTCGCAAACGTATGACAACGATTCATGAATTCGATGGGAAAAAATGGGCCTTTTCTAAAGGCGCATTGGGCCCATTCATGGGTGTTTCCACACATATTTACGAGGATGGGAAAATAGTACCAATGAAAGGACGACATAAAGACCGTATCTCAGAAATCAATCTAGAATATGCTTCACGCTCATATCGAGTTCTCGCCTTATGCGCGCGTAGAGTAAGTGATGATGTCGATATCGATTCTGTAGATTCAGTAGAATCTGAAATGATATTCCTTGGATTAGTCGGAATCATGGACCCTCCACGCCCTGAGGTATTAGATTCAATTTCTAAGTGTCATGCTGCTGGAATTAAGGTCACAATGATTACTGGGGACCAACGAATGACAGCGATGGCTGTCGGAAAAGAAATCGGAATTGTAATGGATGATTCCGAGCACATGAGTGGTAAAGAACTTCGAGAATGTACCGACGATGAGTTGGATGACCGCCTCAACAGTGTTAGTGTGTTTAGCCGAGTAACTCCTGATCAAAAATTACGTATTGTTGAACGATTGCAGGCCCAAGGTCATGTTGTAGCAATGACTGGTGATGGGGACAATGACGCCCCTGCACTATCTCAGGCCAATATTGGTGTAGCAATGGGCAACACTGGAACAGACGTCGCTAGAGATGCATCTGATATGGTCCTACAAGACGATAATTTCTCCAACATCGTTTCGGCTGTTGAGGAAGGTAGGAAATTGTACCTCAATATTCGAAATTTCGTACGTTACCAGATTTCAACGAATGTTGCTGCAGTATTATTGGTAGTGATATCCACATTCCTATTTGGTTGGCGCTTGCCCCTAACGGTAACTCAATTGCTCGTAATCAATATTCTAATGGATGGACCACCGGCGGTAGCATTGGGTATCGAAAAAAGACATGCCGACGTCATGAATGAACCTCCTCGTTCACTTGATGAATCGTTACCAAATAGTTCGGATCGAAGTTTGATATTTATGTTAGGAATGGTTATGTTTCTAGGAACAGCTGCCATATTTTGGTTTTCAGGTGGTGGAATTGTTACCAGTGACGAACCATGCACAGAGTTCGATGGTTCAATTGATGAGGGTTACATTGACCCCGCCACTGGTTTTTGCTTGGAGGAAGAATGGGCTATTGATGCTGAAGAGCGATTCATGCAGGCACAAACAACTGCGTTCGCTGTATTCATTTTATTCCAATTATTCAACGTAATCAATTGCCGAAGTACCAATCGTAGTATTTTCCAGTTAGGAGTATTCAATAATAAGGCGATTACAATATCATTCGCAATCAGTGCATCATTTTTGTTTTTCATGGTACAAGGATCTATGATGACAATCCCGTTGTTAAATATTCAAATTGGTGATTTGCTATCTGTTGTTCCACTTGAACCGATAGATTGGGCCATTGTATTTGCCACAGCATCCAGTGTATTCTTTGTCGATGAATTAAGAAAATTGATTCAGCGATCACAACAATTGCGTAGAATACGATAGGTTGGATTGAATGACCTGGACATCGGATATCGAATCATGCGGTGTCAATGATGATTGGCTTCAGCGTCTAGATATGTTACTCACTTCATCTGAATCAATGCCATCAACTCTTGACGATATTCGGGATTCGCTTCGCAATGGTCAGCACTTAACATTCGATCAGGGAATTAGATTGTGGAATCACCCTAATTTGAATGATGTAGCACATCTTGCTAACATGTGCAAGATTGCTAGATTTGGGAAAAATGTATTTTTCAACTCAAACCTTCATATTAATCAAACGAATATCTGTACATTAGCCTGTAAATTCTGTGCATTTAGGCGAGGCCCTAAGGCCAAGGACGCATATGCATTGGATGCTGATGAATTCATCAATCGTATACGACCATTTGAACAGATAATTGATGAAATACATACCGTAGGGGGATTACATCCAAATTGGGATGTGACGTACTATGAACATCTTTACAATTCAATAAAAAATGAATTCCCACACATACACATCAAATCACTATCTGCGGTAGAGGTCAAACATATTGCCGAGGTAAGTGGGATCAGTCCTAGAGCCCTCCTTTCACGCCTACAGAGTGCAGGATTGGATTCGTTGCCAGGTGGTGGTGCTGAGATATTAGATGATGAAGTACGCAACGTAATCTGTTATGGCAAAGAGACAAGTGAAGAGTACATCCAAATCCATCGAGATGCACATTCAATTGGTATGCCGACAAATTGTACAATGTTATTCGCTACAGTTGAAACACCAGCACAGAGAATATCTCACTTGTGTCGATTGAGGGACTTACAAGATGAAACACATGGATTCCAGTGCTTCGTCCCATATCCGTATTTACCAGACAATTCTAGGCTACCGGAGGCCCAATTGTCTAGTGCTAATGAGGTGTTACGTGTAATTGCTTTATCACGACTCATGCTTGACAATATTCCGCACATCAAGGCATATAGAATGAACATAGGAGATTGGATATCTGAGATGGCATTGCACCATGGGGCAGATGATTTCGATGGTACCGTTGGACATGAGGAAATAATGCATGAAGCTGGGTCTGATGCAATATACGGTTATTCAAAATCCGAATTAATAAAATTCATCAATGATTCAAAGGGAATCCCTGTACAACGTAATTCGATATACACCAAATTCAATAGATTTGATGATGACTCCAATGATTCTGCCATATCATTGCCGTTGATGACTAGTGTAGGTGATTGAATGGATCGATGGCACCGAATTCTGGGCAGAGTGGCTTTTGTAAATTGTGACCCGTTATATCACGATTTACCGCCTAATTGGGAGGTATTACCAGCTCCACCATCATGGCTAACTGGACACTTGTTGCGGAAGGATTGCCTAATTGCGCCCATTCCCACTGCTGATTTTGCTACTCATTCATCTGAATTACAACTATTGCCTGATATTTGCATTGCTTCAAATGGTGCTGTAGGTTCTGTTCTATTATTCGGCAATAGGGACCCATCACAGATGAGAGATGTTGCACTACCCACAGATTCATCAACATCTCGAAAATTATGTATGTGGTTACTCAATGAAATGGGATTGAATCCTAGGCCTGTTGACATGGGGCCCGATTTAGGTCAAATGCTAGAAAGATGCGATGGAGCATTGCTAATTGGCGATAGGGCTTTGGATGAGGCAGCAAGACACCCGGAGTTGATTCGCATGGATTTGGGCCAATGCTGGAAGGATATAACAGGTCATCCAATGGTATTCGCTGTTTATGCCGCACATAGGGATGCTCCGCCGGAACGACTCGAGGAAGCACATCGGTTCCTAGTATCTCAATTGGAATCATTCGAAAATTCAGATGAGGTTCGTAATGATGTCATTAGATCTACTTGTGTTCGAAGTGGATTTACTGAGAATCGCATAGCTAAATATTTTGATGAGGTAGTTAATCGATTAGATTCAGATGGAATGGATGGATTGAATCATTTCTTAGAACATGTGTGTGGATTGGACTCATACCAAACAGTTCTGCTCAATCCTTAGGTTTCTTCCTTCTAACTGGCCGTTTTCTCTTTGATTTGGTCTCAGAATCAGATGTAATGTGAGCTATGGCATCTGAAATCTCTGAATCCTCAGTTGAATCCTCGTCCAATGGTTTTTCAGATGAACCCAGTAAATGAGTAAATTCTACGATATCATCACTCTCTTGTTCACGTTCTGTTGATTTCTCTGTGCGCCTGACTTTGCGCATTTTCGGTTTAGGGCCCTCTCGCTTTTGTCTTGCAAGGTCTCTGCGAACTGCCCCAGGTGGTAGTGGTGACCCCCGAATATCCCGAGTGACAGCTGCCGGTGGTTTTGGTTGAGTAGTTTGTGAAATTTCATCTTCCATTACTTCATCCCATTCAGCGACATCGTCAACAATTTTTTCCCATTCCTCGTCATCATCACTGTCGCCTGTGTAATCTTCATATTCATCAAAATCAATAGCATTTCTACGTCGTACGATTACCATGGAAATGAGAACAATAGATCCAACGACAATAAATGTCCAAACATACCAATATGTTGTCAGAATATCTACTACAGTGGTAATCGCATCATCATCATCTAATGTTGATGTTTGAACGGTAACGAACAAATCAATATCTCTTCTATTCCAAACTTCATATTCTAACGATGCGCCACTCACATCCTCAATTTCGATGTGGACTGGGAATGTATGTACGTTTTGTGCAATCGATGAACTGGGAGTCTGTATACCAGATATTATACTGACATTATATGGAGTTGATACTGAAGTAACTATACGACCTGTTATTTCCCAACTAATCGAAATTCTAGTCCCGGCATCATTGTCATTTGTCCCATATAAGCCCGAATCAATTCTGCACTGTACTGTGGTCGGATTGAACACATATTCGTCGATTGTTAGATGGGTGGCCCACCGAGTTTTTATTTCGTTGAGATTGTATTCGATGCATATTGCGTATTCGAATTGATTGAATTCATCTGTATCGACACGATGATTTTCACTGATTGAGGTGGCGGCCAATTGCCTAATGTATGAACTATGAATTGCATCCAAATGAATTGTTTCTATCACAATGACTTCATCGCCATTGATTGATATGTCAAACTGCCTAATAGTCTCCTGATTGGGCTGTAATTGGCAGTTGTTTCCTGCAATGCAAATATTATCAAATTGATCTAAGATTCCGTCGCCATCATCATCGTTATCAATATTGTCAGGAATATTGTCTTGATCTGTATCAATTTCAGTAGGAATTTCAGTCTCAACCGGGACTGAATTTGAATAGAATACAACTAGTTCCGACAACGTAGCGACTGCAACAGATTCATCGGTTGGGTGTATAGAAAACATCTGGATATTGTGGGGTATAATCAACGTACGTGACAAATATATTGGTGTTGAATCAATGTTGATAAAATCGATATGTCGAGATTGCTCGCCTACTATTATTGGGACCATGATTGCAACTTCAGAATCATCCGATGAAAATGACATTTCAGTAGCATTCATACTGATGTCGAATTGTCCATAATATGATTGTGTCGAATCATGATTTCTTAGAAACAGAGATCCGCCTGCTATCCATGACATAATTGACCCGTCATGTGAAAATTTACAGTGTGAAATGGGGTCATTCGCCTCCCATCTTGTAACTTCAGATAGAGATTCGCGATTCCACAGAATGATGACACCATCGGTTGCTCCACTAAGGAGATGGGCGCCATCGGATGAATGGTCCAAGCACGTGATGTGGCCTGAATGTGATGCAGGATACTGGCGGTCAATGTCTAGACTTGAACCGCTCCCGGTGTCCATTTTCCACTCAACGAAACTGCCATCTTCAATCGCAGTAGCAAATGTGCTGTCATCGTGTGAAATACTGATTCGATCGACATTTTTTCCATCTTCAGTATGTTTGGCCCTAACATATTCCCCCTCATCAAACTCGTAAACTACGGTAGCTGGTGTGTTGGGGAGATTGCTTACCATGCCTATTAGAAGATATTTAGCATCGGATGTAAATTCGATGGATTCAACGAAAAAATCAACATAAAATGATTGAATATTCTCGTGTGTGTATGCATCTGAAATCATAATTGTTGATTCGTGTGCACTGGCAACTATATCCCCATTAGGGCTGTATGATACTGCTGTTCCATATCCATGTTCTGATTCAGCGGCTCCTGCCCACGCCATGCCACTGGTAGCGGTTGCTATGGGGCTAAAAGATAATACTAGGATTACCATTACAACTGCTACGCCGATGCAGCGCCTTTTGATTGGCGATAGCCCATACACGTTTGTGTCAGGAATGTTCTACTCAAAGCAATTGCGGAGATTATGCATCAATATATTCGAATTCATTACTTTGGACCCATTCCAATAGGTCTAATGCTACTTCACATGACTCATAAATAACTGGTTCTTGATCAGTTACGAAACCGAATCTTATGGGCTAGACTCGGGATTCGCACATCACTCATTTGCATCAGCAGGTGCTCCAATGAAATCTAAACAATCCGGGTCGAAATCACCATCAATCATTCCAATGTCCTGGCCATCTTTGAGGAATTTTCGGATACTAGCACGTCCATCTGGGCCGTAGTCAATCGTCCTTTGATTAACGTACATCTTCACGAATGCCTCATTCGTCTCTTCGTCGATTCCCCGCCCCCATTGTAGTGCAAATTTCAATGCTGCATCTGGTTGGTTGATACTATGTTCAATTGACATTCTTACCCATTTTGAAATTTTTTCACAGGCGTCTTCACCTAAATCTCTTCGAATTACATTTCCACCTAAAGGCAACGGCAATCCGTCATTTTTCTCATTCCACCACACACCGAGGTCTAAAATCAGATTCAACCCATGTTTTTTCCATGTCAGTTGACCTTCATGTATGATGACTCCGGAATCAAATTCGCCAGAATCAATCCGTGGAATTATTTGATCAAATGGTACAACTTCGATGTCAACATCGCCACATGCCAGTAATAGAGCCAGATATGCACTAGTTTTGAGGCCCGGTACGGCAATTGTTCTACTGCATGCCTGTTCTAGGGAGAGATTTTTCTTTGATACCAACATTGGGCCATATCCCTCGCCCATCGATGCACCACAATTCATCAATGCATATTGATCTGATATCTCGGGATATGCATGAATACTGACTGCACTAACCTCATATTCCCCATCATGTGCCTTTTGATTAAGTGTCTCAATGTCGAGTAATATATGTTCAAAACGATACCCTGGTGTATCAAATGCTCCC
>Ga0208765_1000628_pt1 | contig 23352 bp, 15 predicted proteins | sample ETNtaG_2_FD_185783 | JGI IMG/M metagenome (GOLD analysis project Ga0208765, IMG submission 185783) | Marine microbial and viral communities from oxygen minimum zone, Eastern Pacific Ocean - ETNP201406SV203 (SPAdes) (version 2) | ecosystem: Environmental > Aquatic > Marine > Oceanic ...
ATACCAAAAAGACCATCGGGCTTAATCATTAACACAGCTATAAGTACGATCCAGGGAATAATGTCATTGATCTCTTTAATCCATTGAAAGTGAAACGACAGTGTCCCCATGCTAACTGTCTCGATTACTCCTAATATAACGCCACCAACTATGGCTCCAGGAATAGAACCAAAACCACCTAAAACAGCTGCTGGGAATGCTTTCAACCCCAGGAAGCCCATGGTTGTATCTAGTAACGCAATTCTTGGCGCCAACAGGATACCGCTGAGGGTAGCAACTATAGCGGAGAAAATCCAAACCAATGCATAGATGCGCTTAATCGGGATACCCATCAACTGTGCCGCTACCGGATCTTCCGAAGTAGCCTGCATGGCTATTCCCCACCGTGTATAATGAAAGATATAGTAAAAAATGATGACCAGCCCAATAGCACTGCCAATAATAGATAGATCGAGCAATGCCACAACAATATTACCTAATGTTACAGTGCTATCTCCAAATGGAGAATAGGGCATTAGACTTATGGGGCCGGCAATTATTGCTACCACCGCGCGAATAATTATTGCCAAACTAAGCGTTGCCATAATTATGGAAAATATCGGTTCATCTTTTAGTGGCCTATTAATGATAAAATCCAATATATAGCCAAATAATACGGAAAATATCATACTACCACCTAAGGCCACCAGGAATGTCCACGCGGTAGGTGTTCCCGCAGCAGATAAAAATGAAGTTACAAAGAAAAAATTCACATAGGCCCCTACCATCATAAGTTCACCCTGAGCAAAATTGACGACTTCGGTGGCCTTGAATATCATGGTAAAACCCAAAGCTATTAGTCCATAGATAGAGCCCAACGCAACACCACTAATTATTTCTTGGGTTAATCCTGAAAAAAGATCGGTCATTTCAGTGTTGCTTTTCCTTTAAGCACCCTACCATCATTTTGATTTTTCACAATTACAGAAACCTCAGGTCCTTTGGTAACACTATCAAAGACTAGCTCATCTTCTGGTAAGACGGGATTCAAAAAACGCACTTTAATAGAACGTAATTGAGCAGGATTTCCATTATCAATAAGATGTTTAGCGGTTAATGCCATGGTACACATGCCTTGCAGTATTATTCCTGGGAGCCCATTGGCTTTGGCATAATCCTGATCAATATGGATAAGATTAAAATCCAAGCTGGCACCAGCATAATAGTAGGGCATATATTTTCCAATTATTGTATTTGATTGCTTTTTATTAACCATCATTCCCCTCTGATTAATAACGTATATAGACCGGTACAAACCAGTTTATTATCCTGATTACTTGAGGTGGTCTTGATCTCGAAAATTTGATGGACTGTGCCGGCCTGGTTAGTTTTGGTATAATGTTTATCTATGACTGCATTTGTATGAATTATATCTCCTGCACGGACGGGTTCATGAAAATGATATTCCTGTTCGCCATGAACTAAACGGGATACCAATTTTGAGAATTCAGGATCGTAATAAAGATGTTCTAATGCTGGCTGACAATAAATCGCAGCAAAGGTGGGAGGGGCGTATGGATGCCCGCCATCAAGAGATTTTACAAATTCACGATCTGTATAATAGGGATTTTGATCATCCAATACGCGCACGTATTCTTTGACTTTCTCATAACTGACTTCATAGTCAGATTCATATTTACGTCCAATTATATTATCGCCCGACATATGCTAATCTAGAAATAAGGATTAATTTACAAATCTATTATCATTAATTGAATTATCAGCTGCGAAAGTTAAATAGCAGTTCTACAAGCTAATTATACTTATTTAAATGAGATAATTTCTCTGTAGCTTGAGCCATACCAACACAAACTGCAGTGACACCCCCCTTATCATGCGAAGTAAAAGTAACAGATACTGTGCACCAGCCAACTTGGATATCTGGATGATGATTAACTTCTTCAGCTTTTTCTGCTAACCGGATTACAAATCCTATGCCATCCATATATGTATCAAAACTGTAGGTTTTGGTAATTACATCATCTTTAAACACCCAGCCATTTAATTCAATTAGTTCATCGTTTATTTGTTCATTACTTAAAAGACTCATATCGGTCTCCTTTCCATCTTGGGTAAATTTCTCATTGCTGTGATAAGCCAGTAACAAGCAATAATAAATGCTACTCCAGTTGAAATCATCATCGCGTACCAGACCCACTCAACAGATTTATTCATTTTAAAAACAAATAATAAAGCAAGGGGCGCTGAAACACCAAGTACTCTAACTACAGTAATCACCAATACAGGCAATCCTTTACCCAATCCCTGCAGCACGCGGCCAGTTGTTATGCCCACTGCAATTAAGGGATAAACAAATGCAAATAATCTCAGAAAATTAACAGCCACGGATATAATTACCTCTTCATTAGTGAAGAAACCGATCACATTTGGCGCGAACAAGTAAAGCAGCACTGATAAAATAACGGTTATACCAAACGCTGAAGAAATACCATATCTAACTATATATCGCAATACATGATATTTTTTTGCACCAAAAAACATACCAACAAGAGTTGTAAGAGCTGCAGCAATTGAAAATATTGGTAGAAATACAAGCATATCTATTCGACCAGCTACCTGGTATGCCGCAACAGTATCAGCAGAAAAATAGATTAATATTTTATTGAAGACACCCTGGCCAATCGCCATTACGATCATTGATAGTGATGCTGGAAATCCTACTTTTATAATATCCCATAATATTATTCGTGATGGAGAAAAATCTTTTAAGCGGAATGTTATATACCCATGATCTTTAATAAATAACATATATACGAATACAAAAAAAACTATACTCTGACTAATAACAGTCGCTAAAGCCGCTCCCTTAACACCCATTCCAAAACCGATACCACCATAATTATCCAAATTGAATATAAAGATCGGATCTAGTATAATATTTAGTATTGTACCAAGACCTGCCACCAACATCGGTAATTTCATATCACCCTCACCTGCCAATATGGAACGAAAAAATCCAGAGAATATCATAAAAGGCATACCTATACACATTACCCGAAGATAATCCCAACTGAGTAAAAGGATCTCTTCTTGGGCACCAAATAAAGATAAGATTTGTTTACCATATACTAAACCTAGCGAAGATAACAATACGCTAAAAAATAAAGCCATAGCCATAGCGTGTTCCGCACTATTATCTGCTCCAGCTTTATTATCTTTACCAATATACCTAGCAATCGATGCTGTTACGCCGGTTCCTAAACCCATTGTAAGACCCAGGACAAGAAAAAACAGGGGCATATTAAAAGCTATTCCTGCGATCGCTTCGCCACCTAAGCGACCAATGAATATCATATCTACAATGTTATACAATGTCTGTATACCCATACCAGCCATTATCGGGATGGCCAATGTCCACAGCGCTTTTGATGGATTATCTAAGAATATATTGAGGCGGGAAACTTCTTTTTGCACAGAATCCATGACCCCCAATTTAGGATTATTGTCCCAGTGATATAGAAAAAGGATTTCGAACTAGGGAACTGGCGTGAAAGGCCAAAGTACAGGTATCAACAGAACTGCCATTATCCATAATGTGATAGATAAAGGTAATCCCACACGAATATAGTCGGAAAATTTGTAGCCTCCTGGGCCATACACCATCAAATTTGTTTGATAACCAATAGGTGTAATAAAAGATGCTGATGCTGCAAAACATATTGCGAAAATAAATGGACGTGGATCTAAGCCTAGATTTGCTGAAGCTGCCAATGCGATCGGGGTCATGATGATGGCCGTAGCCGCATTTGAAGAAACTTCTGTGAGAATCATTGCAACTAAATATACCATTGCTAGAAGAAAGGTTGCTTGCTGATGGTCGGGTACAAACCGTAAAAGATTGACCATTGTATTGCCAATCAATTTTGCTGTGCCACTGGACTGAATCGCAATACCCAGGGGAATCAGGCATCCAATTAGAACTATTATTTGCCAATTAATAGAATTATATGCCTCTAGTGGTGAAATTACTCGAGCAACAAGTAAAATGGCCAAGCCAATTATTACACCTTTTAAAATGGGTACAAGAGATAACGCTGCTAAAAATACTGCCCCACTTATGACCAGGATACTCAACCACCAAAAACGGTGTTTTCGTAATGATCTTTCTACTTCTGTAAGTAAAATAAATCCACCGGAATCACGCATCTCTCTTATCTTTTCCCTTGGACCATATACAAGAAGTGTATCAAAAGTACGAAGAATAACATGGGCTATTTTCCTGCGTAGGATATCTCCTTCCCGCCTAATTGCCAGGACAAAACTACCAAAACGACGACGAAAATTTGCTGCTTTTAGTGATTGACCCACTAGGTCTGATTGGTTGGTTACCAAGCACTCCACCAAGATATTTTCCTCTTTTGTTAATTCTTCCTGGTTCAATTTTTCATCTGTAAGCAGGTATACTTGTTCAACTTCCTTCATGCTGAAAAAATTTTCTACCGAACCGCGAACCAAAAGAATATCTCCTGCTTCTAACGGTGTTTCTCTTAAATTTGTGGAGAGGACCTTTTTATTCCTCTGAATACCTAATATAGTGACATCATAATTTTGGCTTATTTGGCGATCTAGGGTAGTACCACCCACCAACGGTGAATCATCGCCAATTTTTAATTCAGTTAAATAACCACCCATATGATAACTTTTTGTTAAACTCGATGTGACCGTTCTGGAAGGTAAAATACGATAGGCGATTACCACAACATAGGTAAGACCCACTACCAAAAGGAAAATTCCATATCTTGAGAATTCAAACATACCCAATGGTGTATACGGTCCGCTATTAACAAAAATGGAATTAACCAGCAAATTTGTTGATGTTCCAATCAAGGTAAGCGTACCACCCAAAATAGCAGCATAGCTTAAAGGCATTAAAACTTTGGATGGACTGATATGGTATTTTTCTGCCATCCGAATTGTTACCGGCATGAAAATAGCAACGATGGCAGTATTGTTAACTAAAGCAGAAGCCAGGGCAATACATACTAAATAAACTGCCAGTCCAATTACAAGTGATCTGCTAACAAGTTGATTTATTTTGATCACAAGGTATTCCAGCACTCCTGTTTTTTGCAGAGCATGACTTAACACAAAAAGGATAGCAATAGTAATTACAGCTGGATTGGAGAAACCGGAAATACCTTCGCTAGGGGTAAGTTGACCAGTAATAAGAAGCATGCTAAGCACCGTTAAAGCGACTACATCTATTGGCAATGCTTCACTTACAAAAAGTATAAAGGCCAATAAAATGATGAATAATACAATAATAATATCGATACTCATGGTATTGTGACCTGGATATATTTAATCAGAAAGCGCCGCAAATACTATAATTCTACTTCATCAATTTGTTCAGGATCTAAAAAACTTTCTGCGTATTTCAGATATATTTTTTCCTTCACAAATACCTCGAACAATTCCGTATCGATATGGGCGTCATTTTTCATGAAACCAAGTATTCGCATTGCTTGACTCAAAGTTTTACCTTTTTTATATGGTCTATCGCGGGCAGTAAGTGCTTCAAAAATATCAGCAATGGCCATGATCTTCGCCTGGACAGACATTTCAGAATGGTTCAACCCTTTTGGATACCCAGTCCCATCAAGCTTTTCATGATGGCCACCTGCGAATTCAGGTACATTGCGAAGATGCTTCGGATATGGTAATTGTTCCAGCATATCAATGGTAACAACTATGTGATCATTGATAATCTTTCTTTCTTCTGGCGTGAGCGTTCCCCTACTAATACAAAGGTTGTATATTTCATCCTCAGAAAAAAACGGTTTTGGACTGCCATTATCCTTCCAACGGTATGAAGCTATCTTATTGACCCTATCTTTGCGATCCTGTGACATGAATTCACCACCAACATTTGATTCCTCGATAAATGACTTGTCATCCTCTTGTTGTTTGATTCTTTTCAGATAGAGTGTCCTTGCTTTTTTCAATGCCTCTTTCTTTTGATTTTCTATCAAGGAATCATCTTTTTGAATCTTAAGCTGCTTTTTCAAATATTTTATTTCCTCATCCCGTTTTAGAACTTCAAATCTCGTTGATACAGTATGTATACGATCATAGATCGTTTCCAGCTTTGTTCCTTTATCAACTACAGCCTCCGGTGTAGCCACTTTACCACAATCATGAAGCCAGGCAGCGATTTTCAATTCGTACATTTCTTTATCCGTGAACTGTATACCGGCAAAAGGGCCATCATTTATATCGTTTACTGACTCTGCCAGCATCATAGTTATTTCAGGAACTCTTGAACAATGACCACCAGTATAGGGTGATTTCGCATCAATAGCCGACGCAATCAACTTGATGAAAGATTCGAATAATACTTCAAGATCTTTAATTAAGTTTTTATTCGTGATTGCCACAGCAGCCTGACTGGAAAGTGCTTCCACACTTTTTTGAACATTATCTGAAAAAGGAATTACCTTTTTTGTTTTAACATCCTGGGCATTCAGTAATTGCAGTACTCCAATAATTTCATCTTCATGGTTTTTTAGTGGTACAGTTAAAAACGATTTTGACCGATAGCCGGTTTTTTCATCAAAAGCCTTTGTACCAGAAAAATCAAACCCCTTAGCTTTATAAGCATCCGGTATATTAATTGTGTCTCCCGTTAAGCCTGCATTTGCAGCAATCATGGTCTTATTTGGTTGGCCATCATCCATATATAATTTTACCGGGTAAAAAGGAATTTCCTTCCCAGAGGTACCACCCATGTGAATATTGAGTGAATCAGTAATCATAATGGAAAATCTTAATCGTTGATCATCAATCATCATATATAAAGTTCCACCATCAGCATTAGAAATACGTTTCGCTTCAAGCAAGATCATTTCCAACAGCTTATCCATATCCTTTTCTTTCGAAAGCGCCAGTCCAATAGCAGACATATTGGATATCTGATTTTGTAAACTATCAATGTAGGCTCGCAGATTGGACGGTACCGTGTCAAGTAGATTACTGATCTCCGCTTGCGAGAATAGAACTGTTTTTCGTTTCCCTGTTCCGTTTTTCTTACTCATAGATTTCTACCCAAAATAATTTCTTGTCAAACTTACATCAAGAGTGTCATTTCCTCAATGTGAATGTTTATTAAATCTGTGTATTTTGTTACGGGTGTATTTATTAATTTTTCATAGATATTTATTGTTAAAAGACGAAGGAAAAACAATCATGAAGACAAAATTATTTATTTCTTTATTATTATTTGGAATTTCCGTTTTATTTGCCGGTGATACAGGTAAAATTATTGGAAAAATTACCGATTCAGAGACAGGTGAAACCTTATTTGGTGTTAATGTCCTTTTAAAAGGAACCAGTATGGGTAGCGCATCAGATATGGAAGGAAACTACATCATTCTGAATGCACCAGCCGCTTCATATACTATTAGTGCATCTTATATAGGCTATAAAACAATTACTATTACGGATATCCGGGTTAATGCCGACCGTACCACTACTGTGAATTTCAAGATGGAAATCTCTGCTGTTGAAGGAGAGGAAGTTATCGTAGAAGCAAAAAGACCGGCAATTGTACGGGATCAAACTGCCAGTACTACCACGGTTGAGGATGATGATATTGTGAATATGCCCGTGAACTCCTTTGATGAAATAATGACAACAATGGCTGGTGTAGTGGAAAATGAAAATGCCAATAGCGGTATACATCTAAGAGGCGGCCGTAGTGGTGAAATTTCATATCTGGTGGATGGTTTTCTTATAGAGAATGCTCTCTACGGCGGTATGAGTTTAGATATTGCCAAAGATGCGATCTCAGAACTATCCTTAATTACTGGCGCATTCAATGCTGAATACGGCAAAGCCATGAGCGGAATTGTTAATATTGTAACCAAGGAAGGGACTCCTAATTATCATGCTGGATTGACTACAGCCTCAGATCAATTTGGCGGTAATAATAATAACTGGGGTACGAGCAGAAACATTATCAATGTTAGTGGGCCTGTAATTCCAGGAATGGGATCCCTAGCAAATTTTAATTTCACTGCAGATTTTAATAAATCTAATGGCAATCTTTGGAAAAATCAGTTACCGCGAGATGTGCTGACTGTGGATGTCGATAATGATGGAGAATATGATGAGGGCGAGGATACCTATGCAATGGCTGACATAACCGCAAATGGAATTGCAGATACTGTTGAATTAAAAAAAGGTGCCTTTGAAGAAACGGGCACTTTTAATGATTACCAGCGCATTACTGGGAAACTGGTTATAAAACCAATAAAAAACGCGAAACTAACACTCGGTACTAATTACTATCAGTCTGAGGGCAAGGGTTTTAGTATGAGCTATAGACAATTGCCGGAACGTTATTCCACTTACAATGGCACAACAATGCAATCCCATTTCAAACTGAATTATGCCATCACAGAAAACATGTTTTTCACATTCAAAGGCCAAAATTATTCACGGGATCGTCATAATGGATATAAACCTTTATTAAATAATAAGCATGAACTCTGGGGCAAAGAGGTAGGAATTCCAAGTGCTTGGGCTGATTATATTCCTGGAACCGTGACCGCAGGAGAAAATATAAATTGGCTAAGTTATTATGCTGAACCATATGCCGATTATAATGGTGATGGGCAATACAGCCCATTTGGTGCCGCGGAATACTGGAAGGACAGTAATGGCAATGGCACCTGGGATGAAGGTGAATATTATAATGATTGGGATGGCGATGGTAGCTGGACAATTATCATGGATACCAATGGTGATGGTATTCCAGATCAAGAAGATTATGAAGATGTAGATGGTAATGGCGAATATAGTGTAGGTGTGGACCCTAGATTAAGAGAAGGTGACGCTTATGACGGTACATCAAACTATGAATTCTACGGTAGCTACCCTGTTGTAAACTTTTATGGCGACACAATTCGGAATGGATATTCAACATATCATGATTATCAGTGGTATGGTACAAGTTATAGCGAATATGGTGCTGAACTAACCTGGCAGTTGAACGATGTCCACCAGATTAAAACAGGATTTGACAAGAAAAAACATAAGATTTCAAATTTCTCGGGAGGAGCAATTGGCGGTGGCCCCTTTGGTAATACTTCCGATGCTAGCTGGATAATGTATGCATTCAAACCTGAAGAATCATCTTTTTATATCCAAGACAAAATGGAATACAAAGAATTCGTCATTAATGTAGGCCTGCGTTATGATGCTCTTAACCCCAATTCACGCTATCCTGATCCCAGTAGAAAATTGCTGTATGAATATGGTGGTCAATCCTATGAACCATCCGATCTAAGTCAACTTACGCCAGAAGAGATGGAAGATGCTGATTGGGGTTACGCAGTGCTTGATGATGATGGAAGCCCAAAACTCGATAGTGATGGCAATTACCTCTTTGAAGCTTCAAAATGGGCCAGCCAAAAGAAAAAATGGAGTCCACGGATAGGTTTTGGTTATCCTATTACAGATAATATTGCCTTCCACGCCAGTTACGGACACTTCTTCGACTATCCTGATTTATCTAACTCATATAACTTTACTAATACAAACGGAAGTGGTGGACTTGCTCCAGGCTTAACTGGAATTAATATTGATAACTTTGATTTTGGAAATACGTATGCCCCTTTCCCTGTTAACACGGCTGATTTTTATATACCAACAATTGGTAGTCCAAATGTAAAACCCGAGCGGACTGTACAGTATGAATTTGGTTTCCGTGCTCATCTTGCAGAAACTTACCTACTTAGCCTTACAGTTTATTATAAAGATATTTACGATTTAATTTCGTCTACGATATATGATGCAAACCCTTCCCAGTACGCTCTTTACGAAAACCATGATTATGCGAATAGTCGTGGATTTGAAATGGAACTGCGGCAGAGTTTTAAGAATAATTTAGCCTGGTATTTGAACTACACGCTTTCCAGGGCGGAAGGCAGTGCTCCAAATGAATTTTTTCATTGGGACGTAGCTTATTTGGCATCAGTATACGGCTGGCATGATTATAATCGCACCTTCAATATGTCCTGGGATCAAACCCATGTACTAAACTATGGTGTTGATTACAGACACCCGAAAGGTTTTGGTGTGAATATTATCGGTAACTATGGTAGTGGGTTACCATATACTCCTACAGATGCCAGGGGTCGCCCGATTGATGAACCGTACTCGGCAAGAATGCCGAGTACTGCAATAGTAAATATGCGGGCCTATTATGATCTCCCACTAAAATTCGCTAACCTCAGGCTTTACGCCGACATAGACAATGTACTAGATAATTCAAATGTCAATAATGTTTTTACTGATACAGGTACACCCACAGAATCGACTAATCCAAATACATCTCCCATGTGGATGTACCGTCCCTATTATTGGAAAGCACCAAGGCATATTGAACTTGGCATTACGGTGAGACTCTAATTATGAATAAGATAAAACTGATTACATTTATTACTTTAGCTTTTTGTTCTGCTATCAATTCAAAGGAGATTCCCAATATTACAAAAGCTGATTACTACGATTATTACGTAGCTCCAGCAAAAGGCAGAATGCCGGAACGCCTAAATAGATCCATGGGCTACGCAGACCGTAAACTATCCGTATTGGATAAGGGAAACATGGTCTTGCGGATGTCGAACGCAGCAATTTATGGTTACGATCGTTGGGGACTGAATCATGAATTTCCAGCAGGCAGTATGGCAAAAACAGGTTGCTGCACTTATTACTGGACTCAATCACCCATGGTCGGTGCCTTAATCGACGGCTTACCAACCGTATCGGTTGGCGTCCGAGGCAGTGTACGCGATCATGAAGAAGAATTTGAACCTCTACCTGGTTATGATGCCGGTTATGCAGATACAGATGCAAATATTGGTATTGCATTTAGTGACGTACCTGAATCATGGCCAGCACTCTGGGCACGGGAAAAAGATCCCACCGGTACTTTTGAGTCAGTTATATATAATGCTGATGGCAGCTCTGATACCTTGTATTTCCCAGGCATTGAGCCAGAGCTTGGGCCTGATGGTTTTCCCGACGCACCATGTGGATTGGGGGTTCAGGCGGATCGTGAAGCCTACTTTGTAGTAACGGATAATGATCCTCAGGAAGGAAATACATTTGAAAGCAACCAAGGCGTTGGGCCGTTAAACGTACGATTTGATGTCTGGGTACTCAACTATTCGAGTACCTTTGGAAATGACGGCCTGATCTTCATTCAAAAAATGACCAATGTTGGGAAAGATACACTGAAGGATCTCTATATGGGTATTGCAGGAGACCCAGACGCACCGGAGCAGGGCGGTGCTGAATGGACCGATGATATGGCGCTATTGATCACAGAGAACGATCCTCATATAGCAGAAAAATTGGTGGATACGTCTGACGCACATCTGCTTGGGAATTTTGCTATTGTATATGATCGAGATGATGCTGTTGAAGGTTATCTTACATCGGGAGTAGGCTGGGTTGGCGCTAAATTTCTTGATCTGACAAAATTCAATAGTGATGGTACAGATTCAACCTATGGTGTCAGTACTTTTTATACATTTGAATATAGCATGGATGCGCAAAGCGATGCCCAGGCTTACAATGAGCAAATGACCCACGGTATCCAGACTCCGCACCATATTACACCCTATGAATATGATAGTTTTCAAAAACCATACAGTTATGGGCCAGACATTACCTGGGTCATCGCTGGCGGACCTATGGATGTGGCGCCAGGTGAGCAGGTAGTATTTACGTTTGCCGACTTTGTTGGAATCAATGAGACTGATCTAACTCGAAACGCAAAATTATTTCAATCACTTTATGATAATAACTGTGCCACCCCTAAACCGCCTGACCAGCCGGTTGTACAAGCCGCAGTAAATGAGAGCAAAGTTGTTCTTATGTGGGATGATCGCAGTGAATTTTCATTAGACCCAGTTACCGGTAAGAATGCCTTCCAGGGATACCGCGTATATAGGAGTACGGACAGAGGAAATACCTGGGGTACCGTTATTACTGATGTAAATGGTGACCCCACTGATTTTTTCAAACCATTAGCTATTTATGACTATGACGATAATGTCGGTGGTGCTTATGCAATGACTGATCCGCGTATTTATTATAATCTCGGTTCAAATACTGGTTTGAAGTATTCTTTCGTTGATAATAATATTCTAAATGGGTACGAGTACTGGTACGCCGTATCAGCTTATGATGGTGTTGATGATTGGGCGGGGGCGCCTGTAGACCCAATGGAGAACCCCAAAGCAAAGAATGCATTCTACAGTGATGATGATAATACGATAGCAATCGTTGCGCAAGGTAAAGCAGCAGGCTACACTGGAGGATCTGTACCTGAAACAGCAACACATACTTCGGGAGAATCTGACGCTGTCTTGGATTTGATCCCGGCTGACGCCTTTACCCTCAATTTCCTTGGCGATTCATTATCGCCTCAGGATTTCGAAAGTAAGGGTTATAGTTACAAAATAACCTTTAATCAAACAATAGTTGGTGATACTGCAACGGTAAATTCCTGGAACATGGTTAATACGTCGACAGGTGACACTGTCGTAGCAAATGAAACGGATGTCGAATCTGGCCAGCTCAAACATGTCGTAGATGGTTTTATTCCTATATTTTCCTTAGGAACATGGTCAGTCACCAGTTTTGACTCAGCTAAGCAAACTGTTAATCAGGACACTGCAGGTGCTATTTTATTCAATGGCATTAATCCAGGTTCTAATGATGGTACCTGGGCTGGATTTGTTGATAATACACCCTTAGATCCAAAACCGTCTAATAGGCCAGCTAGTGATTTACTGCAAAAAGATATAGAGTTAAGATTTTCAACTGGCGGTTCCGTAGCTACATATTTCAACTCAACCGTAAGTGTTATAGAAACAATAGATATACCCTTCGAGATCTGGTCGGTTGAAGATAATAAAAAAATCAACGCCGTAATCTATATGGCAGCTGGATCTAAGCCTATTCATGAGGAAGACGCTGATAATCCAGGCCACTACAAATTCACCAAAAATTTCTATGTGATGCCTGTGTATGAAGATTATACAGGTCTTGCCATGGCAGATTATTATACCAATACCAATATTGGATGGATGTTCCAATTCAACAAGAATGAAACTCTTTTTCAACCTGGGGATGTATTTAATGTATATTTTCGAAATCCTCTATTACCTGGGGATGTCTACGACATAACAACCGAAGCTGATGATTATATGGTTACTAAAGGGGATTTAGATGAAATAGTTGTCGTTCCAAATCCATATAATGCAACGTCCGTTTACGAGCATATTGCATTCATTCGGGAGGTTCAGTTTATGGGTCTCCCAGAACAATGCTTAATTCGAATTTTCAATACAGCTGGAGAATTAGTACAAGTAATAAAACATGATGTGAATAGTCCAGGTTACAGAGGTCCCAGTATTGAAGCCTGGGACTTACGTACATATAATAACCAGGAAGTATCATTTGGAGTATACGTTTTCCACATTATTTCAAACGATCAGGAATTCACAGGAAAGCTTGCGGTGATAAAATGAAGAAAAACATAATCATAGCTATTATTTCTTTAAACTGCAGTGTTTTTGCACAGTTTGATAATTCGGGTACATCTGCTGCAAATTTTTTAAAGATAGGCGTAGGCAGCAGAGCCATGGCACTTGGTGGTGCCTTCACAGCTAGCGTAACCGATGCATCTGCCCTGCACTGGAATCCTGCGGGCATTGCCCATGCCACGGATATACAGGTTTTACTAACCCAATACAATTGGATCGCCGATATGAAACACAGTTATTTTGGCCTGGTTATACCTGTAGGTACAGTCGGCAATATCGGTATAAGTCTGAATAACTTGGATATGGGCGAAATGAAAAAAACTACTGAGTTTGACCAGGATAGCGAAGTCGTTTTCCGTGCTTCTGACGTGGCCCTGGGGTTAGGATTCGGCCGAAAAATTTCGGATCGATTCACAGTTGGTGTACATGGGAAAATAATTCGAGAAACTATTTCCTTCTCCAGTGCTACCGCTTTTGGTTTCGATGTGGGTTCGCAATACCAAACAGGATTTTCTGGGTTAACGATTGGAATGGCTATAACAAATTTTGGAACTAAACTACAGCTTAAGGGTACAGATTTAAAAATTGACACGGACCCCTATGCAGATCAAGAAGCTAACCCCGATGTAATCGCACAATTACAAACGGAAGAATGGGCCTTACCCATGGCTTTTCGTGCTGGGTTTGCAATTACACCTGTTGGTCCAAATGCGCTTGTGAAAAATGATGCACTTGAAGCCACTGTTAGTATCGACTATTACGACCCGAGAGATTATAATCCATATTATGCTGGAGGGGTTGAAATCAAAGTAATGGGTGGTCTTTATCTGCGGGCTGGAATAGAAAGTAAATTTATTCAGTTTAGTGATGATGGAGATGACAGTATCGAATCTGGTGATTTACCTGATATGCTTGATAAAGACAATGCACATGGATATTCTAGTAAAACAGCCTTTGGTTTTGGCCTTTCATCAGCATTGTTTCCCTTTATCCCTTACAACTTTAGTGTAGATTATTCTGTATCTGATATGGGTGTCTTAGGACTGGTCAATAGACTAACATTTTCGATCGGTCTTTAGTAATCTTGTATTATTTCAAAAAGGCCTTCAATTAGAAGGCCTTTTTTTTAATTTAAAAAACATAATAGTATACACTAGATGAATAACCCCCAATCAACCCATTCTCAATACCTTGAAAGCCTATTTGATGCTCAGCCTACAGCCAATGATCTTTTTGCAAAAGCGAGTCAGATAAAAGATTCAAACCCTAATCAGAAGGAACTACATGATTTTCTAGAATTAGGGCATTTATCGATCGTAAATAAAACTATTTCCGAAGCAAATAAAATTGAAGAATGGTTCGAGATAATTCATGAATTAATACTTGAATCTAAATTAACAGTCGGCCATTTGATCAATCAACGAGCACGATATTATGGGGATAAAACATGTTTTCAGGAAATTGAAGGAAATCAAATACGCAAAATCACTTACCAGGAAATATGGGAACAAATTATTCAAATTGGTCAAGCGCTTTGCGCTATTGAGTCAAAAGCAGATAATAATATCACGATTGGCATATTTACAGAGAACTCGATTCGTGGTGCGCTGCTAGATTTAGCTTGCCTTTCTTTTCATATAACGATAGTACCGATTCCAGTTACGACTACTCCAGATCATCTGGCATTTATTATTGATAATTCAACCATTACACAATTATTTATTGGTGGACCATCGGTGCAAATTATTTTGAGAGAATCAACGGTTGAACAAAAATCGTTGGATATCTATCACCTGGAGGACCCTGCAGAAGCAATTATTTTTGCCAAACCCTGGGAAAGTTTTATTTCACAAGCGGTTGATTCTTATGATATAAATGTGCTAAAACGTATCAACCAGTGTTCTATGCATGATCTTGCCACAGTAATGTATACCTCTGGAACAACTGATGAACCAAAAGGAATAGTTTTCACCCAAGAAAATATAGTTACAAAACGTTTTGCCCGTGCTTTGGCACTTCCCGATTTTTCATGCGACGATATTTTCCTTTGCTTTTTACCATTGTACCATACATTTGGTAGATACTTTGAATTATTGGGGTCTATTTTTTGGGGCGCAACCTATACATTCGCTGAATCTCCATATTTTAAATCACTATTAAAGGATTTTTGTTTAATTAAGCCTTCCATTTTTATCAGTGTACCGAAAAGATGGATCCAATTGATGGAACACACAGATTCAATCAAACCCGTTAGTGATGGAAAAGACCAAGAAATAAATACTATCGTGAACAAAATAACGGGCGAAAACTTGAAATATGGGCTTTCAGCTGCTGGGTATTTGGACCCCGATGTATTTCGTTTTTTTCAGAGTAACGGAATCAACCTATTAAGTGGCTATGGTATGACCGAAGCGACTGGTGGTATAACGATGACACCTATTGATGACTACCAGCCTGATTCAGTAGGTGTACCATTACCCGGAATACAACTTACTTTAGCTGATGACGGAGAATTACTTATAAATGGACCCTACGTATCTTCAGCATATTTTGGGAAAATAAACGGTTCTACTCTTGTTGATGGTTGGTTTCATACTGGGGATATATTTAACAAAAAATATGATCATTATTATATAATTGACCGAAAAAAAGAAATTTACAAAAACAGTCGCGGTCAAACTATCTCACCCCAAAAAATTGAAAACATGTTCCAAGATTTTGATGGAATAAAATCAGCATTCCTTGTGGGAGATGGTTTAGAATTCAATACTTTACTTATTTATTCAGAGCCAGATAGTCTGCCTATGGATATTTCCAATGCAAGCTTAGTTACAATTCGTGAATACTATAGTTCTCTGGTTCAATCAGTAAATAGTTTCCTCGCGCCATTTGAACGCGTGATCAATTTTGCAATTATTAAACGTGATTTTAATTCAGATGACGAATTGACGCAAAAGGGGACATATAAACGAAAAAAGATTTTGAAGAATTTCCGCAAGATAATTAATCCCATGTATGAGAAAAATCATATCACTTTATCATACAAAAATTATCAGATCCGTATTCCGAATTGGCTCCTGCGTGAAAAAGGTGTCAGTAGAAATGATGTAAAATGGAATGGTTCAAAAATATCCATTAAGAATAATAAGATCAGTCTAAAGTTATCGTGGGAGAATTCCAGACTGGTAATTGGTGATTTTACTTATCATACGCTGGAAGACAGTCTTAATCTCCAGGAATTACTCCTGAGTCCAGAATTATGGTTAGGAAACAGTACGTTCGCAAAATTCATCGGGAAGAGCGCATTTCAATTAACAAAATTTGAACCAGTAAATAATCTTCAGCTGGAATTTCCATCAATGATTGATCATACTGATAAATATAGGGAAGATATTGGAGATTCAGTCAGTTTACCTGATCTTGGCGATCTGCATAAAGCAACCAGACAATTATATACTGGACATTTAAACGGTTTTATTCCATTTAATTATTTACTGGCATCTAATCATGGTGACCTCACTCGAATTGCATTCAACATTTTATTAAGCTTTAGAAATTTCACTGATCCATCTTTTCGAATGAAAGCTATAGAAGCAATGATCCCAGAATTATCAGGAGAACTATTTTTTGAATTGTTATCTGAGACTTATCAGCAATACTATGAAGAAAAATCAAAAAATGGATTCACTGTAAACGTAGAATTATTAAAAGACAATCATTTTGAGGCCATTTTGTCGAAACTTGATCAATTCAGGAAAGATATTAAAAGCATCACAAAAGAGCAATTCTCGTTTATTCAGATACTATTACCTATTGTTGCTGACTATGGCATTCACCATCCAACAAAATATATATGGGCACGGTCAGAATTATATTGGTGGCAAATTTCAGATTGTCCAAAAAGTATTATTTCATACGCTCAAAAGGCACAATATAGCCTGGTGAGCGGTTTTCGTTCCTGGATCGGACCGAACCAAAAGTTGGCCATCAACCGGAACAATAGTACTGAGTATACTTGGAAAGATGTAATCGTATTTGATGAACTAGTAAAACCTGAACTACGAGAAATGTTAGTATCAGCGCTAATCAATACAGCTGTAATCAGAGAATCGATATTTCTTTTTTATGATCATCGTTTAATAGAGCTGGACGATATTCAACCAGATGGTGTATGGATTACATTCCTTGGGAAAAACCATGGTAAAAGCGTGTTACGTATTTTGGTTCAAACCAAAGATGATGAAGCCTACAATTTTGCCATCAATATAAATGAAGAACATGAAAAATTATTCATGGAAGAAGAGATTAAATGGCTGGTAATAATGGGGTCATCTATTCACGGACAAAATTTTGTTGAAGAATTTGGCGGTTATTGGCCCGATTATAATCTATATACCGAAGAATATATTCCCGGAGAAACTCTTCATCAATATCTTGAACGAAATAGAAATGAAATCGAGGAAAATTCGGCTCCAGATCGCTGGCAAATGCGTTGGCTTCATTTTATATGGAGCGGTACAGTTGCTTACATCAATTTCTGGTGGCGTTCTGATAAAAAGGTTAGAATTGGTGATCCTTCTCCAAAGAGTTTGATTATTCCTGAACACGATTATGCATCCGGAACAAGATTGATTTCGATTTCTAATCGAAAAAATACAACGGGAATTGCAAATCTACTTTTCAGTATCTATGGTGAATTTATAAAAGACACAGAAAATCATTACCCCGGTTTAAAACGAATGGCTGATTGGGAATTAATCTTCTCGGTGATATTACAAGTAGCAAAAGTCAAATATGGAATACCAATTATTACACAATTTAAAGAAGAATTAAACAAAGACAAGGCCAAACTAAGTAAAGCCAAGGAATATGGTTTAACTATTGATCGAATTGATGATTTTATCCACGAAGTAAATAATGATGGAGTTATGACTAAACGAATGGTTTTCGCCGCATTGCGATACGAGCGCTGGCTTGATCTAAACCAAAATGCAACATTACAAGCACGGACTACTATATTGCAGGAATTGTACCAAGATTATAACCTTGGTGACCTATTAGTAGAATATCCTGAAACTCGGGTAAGATTTTTTCTTATGACCTGTTTGAAAGATTCACGCCAGGAATTAAAGGATTTATTATGGGAATTACTGCGCGATTTGCGCGCCAGAAAAGTAACCGAAGACGATTTACAAAATAGACTTCATCACATCCATGAAAATTTAAAAGTAAACGATGAAGAACAACATTTTCTTACTCACCTGGTGTTTAAGCATCTCGAGGCTGCAGATTTTATTGAGCTAGTAACAATGGATGAAGGAGAACGTGGCCGTATTGATTTAGTTATGTTGTGTGAGGATAATGGAGGAAATGGTTATAGAATAAGACCGCCTTTTCATCCCAAGGAGATCGCCCGTTTCCATTCCTTATTAATTAAATCAAACCTTGAGCCTGTATTTCAGGGGAATCATGAATTCTTGATGATATTCGATATGAAAGATCGACTAGTTGGCGGTGTGTATTGGAAAGAATCTGAAAAAACCAATATTGTACATTTTGAGTGGATTGTTATACGCTCAAAATATAGAAGTAAACATTTGAGTAACCGGCTTATGGATGAACTAATGAGCAGGTTAAGAAATAAAGGTGTTCAATACGTTATAGTAGGTTTCTTCCAGGAAGAATTTTTCTATAAGCATGATTTCAAAATTGATAAAAATTTTGGTGGCTTGGTTAAAGATATTCAGCAGGATGTTCAAGTAAATTCACTAGTATAACATAAAATATATTATCACCCCGGTCACAGAAACATAAAGCCATAAGGGTAAAGTGATCCTGGCTATTTTTCTATGTTTACCCATATGATTATTCCATCCGCGATATAAGGTGATAAGTGCTAACGGCACAATTATAGCGGCTAATAGAATATGGGAAATTAAAATGAAGTAATATAATGTTGTCCAATCACCTGTATATAATTTTGGACCACTTTTAAACCAATGGTAAATAACGTAACTAATCAAAAATGCGGTTGATGTACCAAAAGCTGACAACATAACATTTTTATGCTGCTGTTTTTTCTTTTTTCGAATAAAACTGTATCCAACAATTAATAGAACAGTCGTTACTCCATTTAAAGTTGCATTTAGGATTGGCAGAAAAGATACATCCAGAGATCTTTCAATACCTACTGGTCTTGGACCAAGAATTAGAAACGCTATTGCACCTGATATTATAACAGAAACAATATATATTATTCTTAGCCAGAAACTATCATTGTTGACTGTCAACATATTAACGTATATCATTTATTAAAGATTGAATATCACGCGTCAAAATTTCATGCTCTGCTGGCTCTGTGCCAGAATAATAACCACGAAGATTCCCTTCATGATCAACTAAAGCAAAACGTGTACTATGAAATACAATTTCCTCTACATCACCCATTTTAAAACCTTCCACAATTAATTCCTGAATTTGTTCATATTTTCCAGTCACAAAAGACCAGGAACCAACGTCCGCATCGAATCGTTGCGCATATTTTTTTAGTACCTCCGGTGTATCATAGTCCGGATTAACAGTAAAAGAAACAAATTTTAGTTTATCAATTTCGAGTAAATCATGTTGGACCATACTCATTCGTTCTGTCATAATTGGACAAGGACCAGAACATGTAGTGAAAATAAAATCTGCTAACCACACATTACCTACTACATTTTCAAGGGTAAACTGTTTACTGTTTTGGTCAACCAGATCAAATGCTGGTATCTTACCAATAATTGGTAGTTGTTGTTCTACACCATCAGGTTGCATAACTGCTATTAAAGCTATTATTAACACTAAAGCAATTACATATACCCATGGTCTAAAAAACATGTTCAAATTCCTTTATCAATGATAATGATCACCATCAATAATGGTAAATAAAGAACAGACGCCTTAAGTATTAGGGAAGCATTCTTGGACGATATTTCCTTTAACATTGGAATTGCAGATAAAAAATACAATAATGTTAATATTGTTGTACCAAATAGATAAATATTACCACTCATACCTATGATAAATGGTAAGAAACATACTGGAAATAAGAGGCTAAGGTGCCAAAATATCTGACGGATCGTTCGTGAACCATTAGGTTCAATTACCGGTAACATTTTGAACCCTGCTTTTCGATATTCATCTTTACACATCCAAGCAATCGCAAAGAAATGTGGATGCTGCCATAAATAAAGAATGGCAAATAAAATCCATGCACCTGAATCAACATTACCTGTTGCAGCTACCCAACCACCTACCGGTGGTAGTGCACCCGGGATTGATCCTAATGATGTATTCAACCAAGTCAACTTTTTCATAGGAGTGTAGATTAAAACATACATGAAAGCGGTTAATAACGATAGAAATCCAGTAAGGATATTTATTTTCAAAACTAGAATTATACTACCTATAATTACAGCGGATATACCAAATAGTAACGCACTCTGTGGCTGTAAGATGCCAGCTGGAATGGGCCGATTACACGTGCGTTCCATAAGCTTATCTTGGTCGCGCTCTAAATATTGGTTTAGTGCACTAGCACCTCCTGCTGATAAGCCAGTACCCAATAATGTCCAGGTCAGTCTGATCCATGACATTGCACCCTCATTGCCCAAATAATAACCTAAAAGAGTTGTAATGAGTACCATGATCAAAATACTTGGTTTTATAAGCTCTATATAGGCCCGAGTTATTAATAAGATATTGTTAAACTGCTTATTCATCAAATTAAATCTACCACGATAGTTTTACTGGTGACACCCGCAAAATCAACAGAGTACTTACACCAAGAATTACTGCACCGTTAACAACATGGATACTGGTTATAAATGGTTCCTTGGCTGACCAAATTGTAAAAGCACCTAATGTGATTTGAATAATTAGAAGAGTAATTAAAAATCCTGCTAATCGATATATTCTTTCATTACTTATCTTCGATTGAATAATCTTCCATGTTAGCCACCCAATTGAAATAGCCACAGCTAACGCACCCAAACGATGAAAATAATGAATAATAATCTGACTCAATGTAACAAATGGTAATCCTGATTCAAATTGCATCGATTGAATTGTATTTAGCATTTCTTGGTTAAAAGCTGGGATTATATATCCGCCAGATAACGGAAAATCAGGAATTGCCAATCCAGACTCCGTATGCCGCATCAGTGCTCCAATAATTAATTGTATAAATATAAGACCTGTAACTAAGTATGTTGGGAATATCAAAACCTTATAATCAGCACTTTTATTTAACATACGATTCTCTCTCTCTTTTGATAACCCATAGGAAATCAAAATCGTAACCATTAGAAATGTTTGGGCCAGGAGAGCATGAATTACGGAAACGGGTGTCGGTAAAAATAAAAGTACGGTTAACCCACCAAAAAGTCCTTGTATGATCACCAAACCAAGGGCAAAGAAAGCTGTCTTTTTTAACCAATTTTTATGATCAGTATAATATATAGTAAATGCTAATATTAGCGTCATAAGACCGACAATAGTTGCTATCATACGGTGGCCATGTTCGTAAAAAATGCCACCAATCATATCGGTAAGAGGGAATGAAAACATCTGATAACCATAGGATGTTGGCCAATCTGGGACAGACAAACCAACCTCATGGCTTTTAACCAAGGCACCAGCAAAAATTAATATCAGAGTTAAAATCACTAATAATTTGGATAAGCGACGTACCCAAATGATGGCAAATTTGTTGCTGTAACTAATTTCCCCCATTTAATATTATAGTGGTCTTTATTATATGGTAAAATGCACTAGCAATAAATGCTATTAATAGAGGGCTATTTACCAGTCGTCCTCATCGCCCCACTCATCTTCTTCACCTTCTTCTTCGAGATATTGAGCCTGTAATTCTAACCAGGTATTATATTCATCTTCTGTATCTATGGTTAGGTACCCCCGCATTCGATAATGACCGAGACCACACAACTGCGCACAGGCTATTTCTAATCCTTTACCTTCCCGGGGTGTACCAACCATTTTCTTTAGGAATTCATCTGAGGTCGTATTTGCTATAAAATGAACGGGTATACTCATGCCTGGCACGGCATCTTGCCCTACCCGAAGCTCCGGAAGTTTGAAACTATGGATCACATCCTTAGTTGTGAGATCAATGCGTATTTTCTTATCGACCGGTATATGCATTTGATTAATTGTATAAAAGTCATCATCTGCTCCTGGACTGGCACGGTCCAAACCAATAGGATTATTGACCTCATCTACCAATTCTGGTTCCGAATTACCAAATATCCCATCTGCACCAGGATAGTGAATATTCCAGGCATACTGTTGAGCAACAACACGGATATGCACTGCACCATCATCTGATGTGGGGACATCATTTACCCGATTAGCCCAAATAGGAAAAGCAAATCCGATTAGTAATATGATCTCCACTAGAGCAACAGCTACTTCAAGAACTGATGATAGATGGGATTTTACTCCCGCATGATCTGCTTTCGGATTCTTTGATGCTCTAAACTTTACTAGTGATATAATAAAAAAAGTACCCCAACCTACAAATAACGCTAACATTAGCCAGTGCGATAAAACGATAATTTCATCAATACCTGGACCAGCTTCTGAAAGACTGATCGGCAGTCCGTAATTCTGAAGAAATTTTAACATAGTTTACCTATTCTCCATCATAATATGTGTTTTTTAACTCTAGGCG
>Ga0208765_1000633_pt1 | contig 23099 bp, 20 predicted proteins | sample ETNtaG_2_FD_185783 | JGI IMG/M metagenome (GOLD analysis project Ga0208765, IMG submission 185783) | Marine microbial and viral communities from oxygen minimum zone, Eastern Pacific Ocean - ETNP201406SV203 (SPAdes) (version 2) | ecosystem: Environmental > Aquatic > Marine > Oceanic ...
CCTGGTATTCAGGCCTTGGTTTTGAAAGAAATTCATCAATACCAAGTGACAATTCTGTCCCATCCTGCGCACTGGAAATATTCAGGATTACCCCTAGAAAAAATAGTATACGAATAAGGCGTTTTAAATTCATCAAATGAATGCAGTTGAGCAAATGGTTGTTGGAATATACAAACCAGCAATTATTTGATTGAATGTCGTTTTTTCTTGCCTTTTTTATCAGACTAACTCATTTTCCTAGCCGCAATGGCTGATAAAGACAACGAACAGTCCAACAGCGGCGGTTTCGCCAAAACTACGGATTTTAAATGGCTGGGTATCGGGCTAGCCTTGTTTGCGCTCATAGCTTTTATTATGCCTATGCCGGATTCTATGGTCCTTAAAGCCGAAGAACTCTTCAAGGGCCAAGCTGGTGTAGATGTTGCGTTGAAAGCAACGCATATCAAGATAATTATAGCCCTTTTATCTACTTGTGTTGTCTTCTTTGCGACTGAAGCAGTGCCCATGCCAGCAGTGGCGCTATTAATTGGCCTAGTACAATTATTTTTTGGTATCACTGATTCAAAAAATATCGTTGGTACCTACGCCCATGATGCGGTATGGTTTATCGCTGGTTCCCTTGCCCTTGGGGCAACGCTGGTAAAATATGGTCTGGATAAACGGGTGGGTATGTTGGTGATTAATTTGGCTGGTACAAAAACGCGAATGATAGTTATTGGTATTTTACTGGGGACTGCAATTCCCACGGCTTTTGTAGGAGAACATGCTGTTGCTGCAATGTATGTTCCAATTGCCATGGCACTGTATACGCTTACTAATAAGTCTACTCCTGCACCTAGATTAGGCACATTACTTATGGTTACTATTGCAGTAGGTTGCATGATTGGTGGTCCAATGAGCCCAACTGGTGGCGCTAGGAATGCCCTGATGATTGGTTTCCTGGCAGACTATGGAATTGAAGTATCTTTTATGCAATGGATTTCCATGGGGGTATTCTATACAGCTTGTATGTCCGTCGTAATGGCATTTATACTACCTCTATTATTTAAGCCCGAAGTAAGTGATTTAAGTGAAGCTGTTGGGCTTATTAAAAAAGATCTCGAAAAACATGGTGCTATGACTGGTAAGCAAAAGCTAGTAGCGTTAATAATGCTTGCAGTTGTAGTATTATGGATTGTTGATAAATCATTAACGAGAGATATCCTGGGGTTTTCATTAGGACTTGGTGGCGTTGCGATATCTGGTGCTGTTGTTTACATGCTGCTGGGTCTGACATCATGGAAAGACTATGAAGATAAAGTGAGTTGGGGTGTTATTGTACTGTATGCTGGCTGTATAAGTTTAGGAAGTGTATTTAAAGCCACTGGCGCTTCTAGTTGGTTCGCTGATCAAATTATGAACCTCGTAGCGCCTCTTGGTCTAGATTCTGGTGTTGGACTCGTCATATTGGTTGGCGTCATTGGTGCTATTTTGACCAATTTAATGAGTGCTGGTGCCACAGTAGCTGTTATTGGTCCTGTAGTTCTTGATATGGCAGTGACTGCAAACACAAATCCAATACTTGTAGGAGTTGGATTGGCTATCGCCACATCAATGGCCTACTGGCTTGTGATTGGAACACCGGCTAGTTCTATTGTCTACGCCAGTGGACAACTTGAATCAAAGGATTTTATTCGTATGGCTACTGTCGGTTGGCCGGCAGCGCTGGTCGTGCTGGCTATAATGGTAGCTGTCTACTGGGTTGGTATTTTAGGCATTAATCCACTAGGCTCTGGTTTTTGAGGATATAAATTATGGAAATTTTATTTCTAATTATTGTGCTTGCTGTACTTGCCTTGGCTGTATTTTCAAGCAGAAAAGAACAAGCGTCTAAAGCAGACAATAGGAAAGATCAGGCTCTTCAGCAAAGAGAAGATTATGCTCATGAAGATGTGATGACCTATGGACAAGTTCAACAGCGGCGTGAAGATTTACTCAATGTTCTCGATGAAAATTTGGGAGAGAAACCAGACCAACGAGATCAAATCAAAAAAATAATCAATGATTGGGCCGATCTGAAGATTAAAGCATTTCAAGATCGACGTTCCTGGGTTAGAAACCCAGATAAAGATAAGACTAGTTAGCCTTTTTCCTACTGATCAATTAATAAATATCCTTTCTGTCCTACCGCTGACAGCAGTTAATAATACATAGCTCGTTGAACCTATCGCCTGTGCAATATCTTCAATATGTATAGTCTCAGTGTCATTCTGACCAAAAATCAATACTTCATCGCCTACACGAACATCGGCCCCACCAAAATCCACCATAAATTGATCCATGCATACGCGCCCTGCAATTGGGTAATTTTTTCCTCGTAGACCTATATAACCATCCACATACCATGGTCTTGGAAAACCATCAGCAAAACCGGTCTGAATAACACCAATAACTGTATCCTGAGGTGCTTCCCAAACACCACCGTAACTAACTTTCGTACCAGCAGATATTTCTCTTAAAGCAACTACAGGTCCCTTGAATTCCATGACAGGTTTTATTGGCATGTCCATAGGTACTTCTTCTGAGGGAAAAGCACCATATAGTAAAATACCAACCCGTACCAAATTAAAAGAAGTCTGGGGCATATTTAAGACTGTCCCGCTGTTCGAAAAGTGTATATATTTAATATTCAAATCCAATTCTTTGGCCGCATGCAATACTTGATTAAATTGTTCTAACTGGTGTTCAGCATAGCTTAATTCCCCTTCATCTGCAGTGGCATAATGACTGTAGATACCCTCACAATTAAGATGTCCATTTCTTTTAATCTGCTGTAGAGTATCTACTGCTAAATTAAATGGTATACCAAGGCGTGACATACCAGTATCCACTTTCAAATGAAATTTTGGACTAGTTTCTGCTTCAATAAATAATGGTAAATCTTCTATAGCAGAAAGATTTAAAGCTATATTACTTATAGCAGCTTCTGATAACATTTCCTTTGTCGGCCTGCAAAAAACAAGGATATCCTCTTCTATACCACCAGCCTTCAACTCTAATGCTTCTTCAAAAGTGAAAACAGCAAAATGATTCACACCTTTAGATCGTAGGGCTTTGGCGATAGGCACTGCACCATGACCATAGGCATTCGCCTTTACTACAGCCATAATTGGTGTCCCATTTAACTGTTGCTTGATCAAATCATAATTATGAAACAGGTTTTCCAAGTGAATGTAAGCTTTGGGACCTACCATAATCAGGAATCAAAATTTTCCAAAAGAAATACCTTCAATTCTTCAAAGTTATTAAATATTTCTGAACTGCAGGCCATTATCCAGCCACTTAGATCTCTTAAAGGAATCTGATTTACAAGATAAACAGGCACATTATGCTGAAAAGCCAAAGTGACCTCACCATGCGTACCAGCGCCCTTAAACACATCTTCATTCCATAGACAGATAATATAATCCACTTCCTTGGTTACTGCTCTGATGTCACGATCCACACATTGGCGTACAAATTCCCGGTAGCGTTCAGTATCGGATTCTTTCCAAGTCCGATAGTCAGTAGAATTTTCTTGCAACATAAGTAGCCGTGATTCTTCTACAGGGTCTATTACATTATGTCCTAATTGGGCCGATAACCAACTTGCCATATCTAAGCGCCAGCCAGAGCCTTCATCCACGGCGTATTCCATTGCTCCAGATAAATATGCAATCATTGTCGAAGTGTCCTTTTTAAAAGCACTGAATTAAAGATAATCCAAACCAATCCAATACCTAAAGGTGTTAGAAATAATGTCCAGTAAAAATATCCATTAAACATCAAACTTCTACACCAATTTGATACCATACTTGTCGGCAGATTCTCCAGTACCGCACTAATACTAAGTGGGTAAAATTCAAATTCGAACAACAATTCTGAACTAAAAATAATAAAAAAGAAAAAAATAAACGTAACAATAAAAAAAGTGTTAATTCTATCGGTCAATAAAGAAATTGTAATCAATCCATTACATACAATGAGTCCAAAAAGATTCATTGATACTAAAATATATAATAAATCCAGCATACTTAAGGAAAGATCCATGAGGTAGAGAAAAATTATCATAGCAACTATTGAAAATATTGTGGCTTCGATTAATGCCGTAAGCAGCAATAATCCAATTAGCTGTAGTTTTGACAAGGGAGTTAGCGAGAGTGTTATCAAGGTTCTTGAGTTGACTCGCAAGTCAAAAAATTCACGGTAAATAATTGGTATGATCACGATGGTATTAACAATCAAAACCAATCCGGGATATAGCCATTTTTGGTAGGAAAATCTTGTGATTGTTTCCAAAATAATATTCCCGAGACCTAGGGTCAACGCCAAATGAATTATGATAGGCAATACGACCACCAAAGTCATGGTTGAAAATATTCGTCGGCGGAACAGCCACCAACGGCGCAATAAGAAGGCTTGAATCAATCCAATCCTCTGCCAGCAAATTCTGAATCCAGGAGATCTCGCAAACTTAATTTTTTAACTGATAGATCTTTCATTAATTCGCCTGCCGCTTCTTGTAATACTTGAAAAAACACAGCTCTTTCACGGCCATAGAAATGTATCCTATTACCAATCTTTGTTGGATTTACAACTGTGGTAACTGCTGCGAGTTTGTTAAATAATTTTTCTGTCAGATTAACAAACTCAATCTCAAACTGGTGATATTGCAAGGTACTCTCCAATAATCTATCCATTGTACCATCAAGGATAATTTTTCCCTGCTGCATGACCAAGATCCTATCATTGGCCTGTTCAACTTCTGGCAAGGATTGGCTGACGTAAATTATTGTCTTTTCACCAGCTAGTCTGCGAAGCAGATCCCAGGTTGCCCGTCCGGATCGTACATCCATAAATGCTGTCGGTTCATCAATTATTAATATGGAAGGATCATGGATCAGTTCCCGAACAATCATAGCTTTTTTCGCATTACCGGGCGAAGCTATACTGGCTGGTTTATGCAGTGAATCCATCAAATTTAAATCCGTTGCAAATTTTTTAATCCGTTTGGTAATGTTGCTATCCTTAACACCATAGACGGATCCAATAAACCGAATGTTTTCTTCGAGAGACAAAAATGGATCCAGATCCGAGTTGAAGGGAACAAATCCTGTGTAAGACTGAGAATTTTTTCTGCGTTTAGTCAAATCAATACCATGTATAAAGACATTACCGTAATCAGGAATTTCACTACCGGAAAGCACCTTCAATAAAGTAGACTTTCCCGCATCATTTTCACCGATAATCGCTACCATTGAACCGCGCTCAATCCCAAATGATAATCCAGCTAGGATTGTTTTATCACCGGCAAGCTTCCCAATCTTTTTTAATGTAATACTTGCTTCCATTACATCCAGTTTGTCATTCTGTATCTAATGTGCCTCAAACCAGTTTATACCTTTTCCACAGTCAACCACCAGTGGGATAGTAAGGGGCATGGCATTGACCATTTTATCTGACACCATATCTTTTAGTGTATCAATTTCTTGCGCAGGCGCTTCGAACAAAAGTTCGTCGTGAATCTGCAAAATCATGCGTGCATTATACCCCTCATTTATCAAGGATCGATGAATGTCCAACATGGCAAGTTTGATCATCTCCGCTGCAGTACCTTGGATAGGCATATTTATTGCCATTCTCTTGGCTGCTTCTCTTTGAATATGATTTTCGCTATCAATGTTCCAAATATTGCGCCGGCGTCCCAATACAGTTTCAACATATTTTTGATCTTCAGCCTGTTTAATCGTTCGATCCATATATTCGCGGATACCGGCATACCTTTCAAAATAAGTATCAATTATTACCTGAGCTTCTGATCGTGGAATTCCCAACTCTTGGCTTAAGCGAAAGGATCCTGCACCATACATAATACCAAAATTCACTATTTTTGCAGTTCGGCGCATCTCCGGCAAGAGATCCTTTATGTCAACACCAAAAACATCACTGGCTGTACGACTGTGAATATCTTCATTATTATTAAACGCTTCTATAAGTGCAGGGTCTTGGCTCAAATGGGCCATGATGCGCAGTTCTATTTGAGAGTAATCAGCCGAAAATATTAGCCAACCCATCTTTTGCGCTTTAAATGACTTACGGATTTCCCGCCCCTCATCTGAACGAATTGGAATATTTTGAAAATTGGGATTACTGCTTGATAATCGGCCTGTAGAGGCAATGGTTTGGCCAAATGTGGTGTGGATACGTCCAGTATCACTGTTAACCAAGGGAGGTAATGTATCTAAATATGTATTTTTCAATTTATTTAGTTTCCGGTAATTCAGTACCATGGCAGGCAGTGGATGTTCATTACGCAGTACTTCCAGTACCGATTCTGCAGTTGACCGCTGTTTCACTTTACGCAGATTCAATATATCAAATAGTATATTGGCCAACTGCTGTGTAGAATTGATATTAAATTCTGTTCCTGCTTCCTTTATAATTTCCTTAGAAAGGTTTTCGATTTTCTTACCTAACTCAATAGACATTTTTTCAAGGATTTCCTTTTCAACATATGTCCCCTCATACTCCATATCCATTAATACACTAAGCAGTGGCAATTCTATCTTTTTGAAAAAATGATCCAACCCAGTATCCTGCAGTTGTTTTTGGAAAATATCCGTTAGCTGCCAGGTAATATCAGCATCTTCCGCTGCATAAAATCCCGTTTTGTCAAGTTCAACTTCTGTCATGCTAATCTGGTTCTTCCCTTTTCCAATCAGATCCTCAATTGGCACCATTCTATAATTCAAATATTCAATACTTAAATTATCTAGTTTATAAGACCGCGCTTCAGGCTTCAATAAATGTGCAGCGATCATCGTATCACATACCAGTCCTCGCACCTCAATTCCATGACGCTTGAGAACCAGCATATCAAACTTCGCATTCTGCCCTGTCTTTGGAATATCTTTGTTTTCCATTATTGGGCGGATTATTTCGACTACGGTAGACAGATCATCGTCGCCAAAAAGATTTTTTTGTTTATCCTTATAGAGTATCGGTACATAAATACCGCTATTTGCTTGGGTTGAGAAACTGAATCCTACGATTGTATTCTGCATCGGATTCAGAGCATCTGTCTCTATATCAAAGGAAAGTAAACTATTCGAATTTAAAGAACTGAAGTAATTCTTTAAGTTTTTTAGTGTTGTAATAATTTTATAATCTTTATTTGGTTTATTTTTCGTGGATTTCTTTTCTTTTGTAGAACCAGGTAATTGGTTAATGAGCGCATGAAATTCATATTCAGTCAATAATGATTCCATTATTTCAATATCCATATCTTGTCTAACTAATTCATCGATCTCTCGGTCCACCGGTACATCAGTCACTATTGTCACCAAGTCTTTGCTCAGGATAGCACTATCTTTTCCTTCCAGTAGACCGTTCCGCACTCTTTTATTCGTAACGCTTTCCGCGTTTTCCAGTGCTTTTTCAAGGGTGCCATAATCATGGATAAGTTTCATCGCTGATTTTGGCCCCACACCAACTACACCAGGTATATTATCGGATGAATCACCCATCAGTCCAAATAAATCTACAATTTTGTCTGGTGGCACACCCCAACGATCCTCAACGCCTTTTATGTCATAAATTTTGTCTGGTTTGGTACGGGTGCCCGGCGCAAAAAGAAATACATTGTCATTGATAAGCTGCATAAAATCCTTGTCCCCACTAACAATGAATACATCCAGGTCTTGTTCCAAACCATGCTTCACCAAAGTACCAATAATATCATCAGCCTCAAACCCTGCCTGTGATAGATATGGTATCTGCATGGCTTCAATCAATTTCCATAAATGCGGCAATTGTACCTGTAACTCTTCAGGCATTGGGTCCCGTGTTGCCTTATAGTCAGGATATTTCTTGTGGCGAAAAGTTTTTTCTTTTCTGTCAAATATTGCTGCAACATAATCTGGATTTTCTTTCTTGAGTAATCTAAAAAGCTGATTTAAAAATCCAAAGAGTGCACTAGTTGGCAATCCATAACTGGTTATCAATGGATTGCGAATCATGGCAAAATGTGCTCTGTAAAGCATGGCATAACCATCTATTAGGAACATTCTCTTTCGGGTGGATTTTTTTGCTGCCATGGGATGCCGAAATTACCATGTCGACTTAGCAAGCTCAACTGTCAAATTTATCATACGAGTATGTTGAAAGTGATTAGAGCACTATAGTAATATGCAGAGGCAATTTGCTTAGGTAACTAATAGCATGATAATAATCACCGATAGTATATATATTAATGAGTCCGAGGTAAAGGAATCGTTTATTAGATCATCAGGCCCAGGTGGACAGCATGTAAACAAAGTTGCTACAGCTGTACAGTTACGCTTTAATGCCAAAACTTCTGAGAATATTTCCAAAGAAGTTTATAGTCGTTTACGTACTATTGCCGGTTCAAAACTAACCGAAGATGGTAATTTGATCATTGTATCTCGAGTGCACCGCTCACAGGTTCAAAATCGTCAGGTCGCACTTGACAAATTAATATCCCTTTTGCAACAGGCAGCCAAAAAACCAAAGCGTCGTAAAAAAACTCGCCCTAGCCGAGCTAGTGTGGAAAAAAGGCTGCGTAACAAGCGTTTGCAAAGTGAGAAGAAAAAGTCCCGACGCAATATTGATCCATAAGCAGAGTAATTATTTTCTAGTTTACGGTTTCTTTCAACCAACTACTTGACTTAGGACATAAATAAGTAGAAATTGGCTGGACTCATTAAAATCTTATAATTTGTAATCGAATGTTAAACCAATTTGTCTGGGGTCACCATAACTAAGCCACAGTTCATCTGGATAGTCTGGTGGAATTAAACCAAAATAAAAGCCCCGAATTGCATATCTTTTATCAAAAATATTTCGAGCCCAAAATGTGATATTGGCTGCGCCAATAGTTTTACCAAATGATAAATTTATTAGAAAATAGGAATTGGAGATTTGGTTGTGACTATCTGAAAAATAATAATTGTCCTTATAAGTCAAGTCTGTTCGCGCAAACAACCCAGATTTGTCCTGCCAATTGAATCCAAACGATCCGGTTAATTTAGGGGCCATAGCTGCTTCTTTGTTTCCACCAATCCCAATTGTTGTAGAATCAATTTGGTATGAAAATTTTTCTACCTTGGTATCCAGGTAACCTAGGGAAGCAGTTAAGCGAATATTTGATGTTATTGCATGATCATGATCCCACTCTAGACCTCCAAGTTGCCCTGAACCTGTATTTGAAGTAAAATAATAAAAACTGTTGGGATCTCCCGATACTTGCTGACTGGAAACAGACACTTGTTGATTTCTTCTATTACCGATGAATACTGTCACCCGATCACTGTAATTATCCATCATTCTTTTAAAACCCATTTCAATATTTTGAATATATTCTGGTTTAAAAGGTCTGTTTTTTTCTGTTAGGAACGGCTGCTGATTTACCCCGCCAGATTTATACCCTTGGGCAAATGACAGGTAATAACTTGTGAATTGATCACCCTGATACTGGAATGCCCCCTTAAATCCAAACATGTCGTGCTCTAAATCAAATTCAACAGGCGGTAAAGCAACATCATACCCCAGATAAGTCCCGGTATAAATTATTTCGTTGGTTTCATAACGAAAATTGCCAATCAATCTTAATACAGAAGAAAAATGATAAGCATACTGCGCGTATCCTGCCAGTACATTAAAATCATAAACACCTGTGCCCTCTGTTACTAACCCGCTAAAAAGGTAACCAGAAGCATTATCCTGTTCTGTGAGATGCTTGTAGTATCCGCCAATGATAAAAGGACCAATGGAAGCCCTTAACTCTTGCGTAAGTGATGATCGATTTTTTTCATTACTATCAAAGAATTCATAAGACCAGCCTTCCACTTCAGGGTCAAAATTATGATTATTATACCAGTAAGTGTCATCTGCCCAATCACCATCATAACTGTGAACAAGATCGGTTTCAGAATAAGATGTGATACTTGTGAGATCCATTCCCTCAGATAAACCTAGATTTGCTCGCAGAGAAAAAGCTGTTGATTTCTGACTGTCCTGCCCTTTCTGATTTGAATAGGTCGTAAAATCCTGATTGTTATCAGGTGCCCAGGCATCATAACCATTATCTAGATTCGCAATCATAGCAGTTCCAACAAGTACTAATTTTTCATTAGGTTGATATTTCAATTTTGTCCGTAACAACAATTCATCCCGTTTGTTTGAATTAGTGGTATTGTTGGATATGTTTTCTCGAAAACCATCCGAATAATTTTTCAAACCACTCACCCGAATGCTCAATCCCCTAATAATTTTTGCGTTCCAAACTAGGCCAAGTCTGTAGTGATTATCTGACCCATAGGTTGCTGTCAGGTTAGACTCAAAACTGTCTTGAGGAGTCGCAGACCACAGCGTAATTAAACCAGCCATAGCATTAGGACCATAGACAGAAGACTGGGGTCCTTTAAATATTTCAACCTGTTTAATATCATGCATTATACCAGCCATACCAAGCCCACTAAGATCGATGTCGTCCAGTACAAATGCCACAGAAAAGTTGGGCGGGCCTTCGCCAAAATAATGGCTGCGTTCACCTACACCACGTATTTGGAAATATCGCGGCCGACTCGTTCCACCTGCCCAATTCAAATTGGGGATATAATCTGTTAATAATTGAAAGTGTTCTGAACCTTTTTCTTTTATATCCCGTTTCGTAAATACAGTTACACTGGAAGCGACCCGTTGCAGCGTTTCTTCCGCTAGGCCTGCATGAACGATAATCCCTTTAGTATCAATTACTTTTTCCTCAAGTTTTACAACCATTTCGTTTATTGCAGTTAAATTTATCGTATGATAACCGATATGAGAGAATTGAAGTATTGATCTCTCATTCACATCCAACTGGAACACACCATCCGCATTAGTCGATGTCCCTGCGTCTTCCGAAATAATGTTCACCCCCTCAATTGGTTGTTCTGAATAAGCATCTACTACAATTCCAGAAACCTGGGCATTAACTATAGATATAGAATAAAGGGAAATACAGAGCTTAGTTATATAATTCATCTTTCCTACGCTGGCATTATCCAGATCAGGTTCAAAGGGTTTATTCTCAGCGGTTCGGTCTGGTTCAGAACAGCACCCCTTGTTTTACTGTAATTTACATTATTAAGTCTAGTTAGCGAAGGACCAATCGATATTAGAGATCTTGCTCAGCTAAATATATGTACCTACTTTCTCAGTCTGTAGAAAAAAGGACTAATATGAAAAATGAAATCACCTTAAAAGCAATAATCCTTGGAATATTACTATCCATGCTAATGGCTGGTGCCAATGCCTATCTTGGTTTGTTTGCCGGTATGACAGTTTCGGCTTCCATTCCGGCGGCTGTTATATCAATGGGTGTTTTGTCTTTATTTAGAAAATCAAATATTTTAGAAAACAATATTGTGCAAACTGCCGCTTCAGCAGGAGAGTCCTTGGCCGCTGGCGTGATTTTCACAATTCCAGCTTTAATACTTATGAATTATTGGGGAGAATTCTCCTTCGATCAATACTGGACAATTACATCCATTGCTGCTACAGGTGGAATGGTTGGTGTCCTTTTTACCATACCTTTACGAAGAGCTTTAATTATTGAAGAAGATCTTCTATTTCCTGAAGGTATTGCTACATCAGAAGTATTGAAATCCGGCGAAAAAGGATCCTCTGGACTTAAGTATTTAGTTTATGCTGGGATTGCCGGAGCTTTCTTTAAGTTAGGTTCTGAAGCAATGAAACTGTGGTCAGGAATTCTAAGCGGAGCCGCCCGCATTGGGAATTCTTTCGCAAGCTTTCAAATAAATCTTTCCCCTGCATTAATATCTGTAGGGTATATCATTGGTTTAAACATTTCCTTACTAGTTTTTAGTGGTGGAGTAATTGGTAGATGGATCTTTCTTCCTTTTCTATCAAGTGGGTATATTGATCAAATACCAACCGTTATAGCTAACGATGCTAGTGCTTCAGTCAATTGGATCCATAGCAATGTCATTAAATATATTGGAGTTGGTTCCATGATCGTTGGAGGGCTTTGGGCTTTAATAAATATGAGAAAATCTTTAGCTAGTGGAATACGATCGGGTCTAGAGGTTTACCAAAAAACGAAAACGGGAGATAGTAAAGCCATTGATCGAAAAGAAATGGATATACCATTGGTTTGGGTTGGCATTGCATTATTGGTGTCTCTTATCCCTATTTTTGCGATTTATCTCACAGTTGTAAAGAGTGTATTAGTTACAGCATTCATGGCAGTTATAATGCTCTTAGCTGGTTTTGTGTTTTCAGCAGTTGCTGCATACATGGCTGGATTAGTTGGATCTTCAAATAATCCCATATCAGGTGTGACTATCGCTACGGTACTATCGTCTTCGATTTTACTTTTTGCCCTTTATAATGCTGGTGTAGATGTAGGTCCAGCTGCAGCAATTTTTATCGGAGCAGTTGTATGCTGTGCTGCGGCTATTGGTGGAGATAACCTTCAAGATCTAAAAACCGGGTATATTGTTGGTGCTACTCCTTGGAAACAGCAAATCATGCAAGGTATAGGAGTTTTATCGAGTTCATTTGTTATGATGCCTGTTCTTTGGATGCTCCATCAACGCTATGGAATTGCATCGGATAATCACCTACCTATTGAGATGCAAGGAAATACATTAGAAGCACCTCAAGCCAGTCTCATGGCAAATATCGCCAAAGGTGTTTTTGAACAAAATCTCCCTTGGAACTTGATTATAATGGGAGGATTACTAGCAACGGCAATAATCATATTAGATAAAACTCTTGAAAAACGTGGTTCAACTTTCCGAACACCAGTTCTAGCTGTAGCTGTTGGGTTATACTTACCATTTCATTTAGTTACACCGATATTTATTGGTGGACTTATTTCTTATTTAACTAGCGGAAAAACAGCAATGCATGGCGAAGATGACATAAATCAAAATGGATTATTGTTTGCTTCTGGTCTAATTACTGGAGAAGCATTAATAGGAATAATGCTAGCATTTCCTTTATTGCTGAACGAATTATATGAATTAAACCTATCTACTGATTATTCAGTCTTTAACAAAGCACCTTTTGGCCCTTGGCCAGGTGTTTTATTAATAGGTGGGGTGTGTTACTGGCTATTTATTATTAGCAGAAAAGATAAATGAAAATAACTCACGCTCTACTGAAACGGTTACCTAAGGTTGAACTCCACTGCCATCTTGACGGTTCTTTGCGTGTACCAACAATTCTAGATTTGGCCAAAAAAGATAAGGTTACTCTGACGACTTCCAGTTCTTATGAATTATCTAAGCTATTGGTTATTGGTAAAACTCGAGGATCCTTGGAAGACTATATAAAACGATTTGATATAACACTTAGCGTCATGCAAACACCTCAGGCGCTCAGCCGAACTGCATATGAATTAATTGAAGACGTGGCCAAGGAAAATGTACGCTACATAGAAATCCGTTACTCACCCATATTACACACAGGAAAAGGAATGACCATGGGTGAGTCTGTTGAAGCAGTTCGAAGTGGATTGAAGCGTGGTCAAAATGATTTTGGTGTAAAGTCTGGCATTATCGTTTGCGGAATACGTAACATCTCCGCTGCGGCATCATTGAAGCTTGCTGACCTAACCGTGCGGTATAAAAATAAAGGTGTTGTCGGGTTTGATCTAGCAGGTGCAGAAGAAAATTTTCCAGCAAAAGACCACCAGGAAGCTTTCTACATGATTTTGAATAATAATATCAATGCTACAATACATGCCGGAGAGGCGTATGGACCTAGTTCAATACATCAAGCAATTCACCATTGTGGCGCACACCGGATTGGTCATGGTACACGACTTAAGGAAAATAAAGACCTAATGAACTATGTGAATGACCATCGCATCACTCTTGAAATTTGTTTGACGTCTAACTGGCAGACAAGATCCATTCGATCTCTAAAATATCATCCTTTGAAATATTATTATGACCAGGGAATTCGAGTTACAATAAATACAGATAATCGATTAATGTCTGGTACCACCCTGACAAAGGAGTTTTTGCTCGCGCATAAATTATTCGGGTTCAAGCTGCATGATTTTAGGGAAATGATAATTATGGCAATGAAAAGTGCATTTATACCTTATGCTGAGCGTAAACAATTGATTCGAAAAATTGCCGATGAATTAGAGCAGGACTTTGGTTTAATGCCGGAGTTTATTGAGCAATAATAATAATAATTCATACTTAATGCTGTATTACAGCAATTTTTTCGAAGCCAAACTCTCCTCCATCCCTATAAATGCCTATTAGGTAAACGCCTGTATCAACCCATATACCCTTACTGTCTTTTCCATCCCAATTGGCCTGATAACCATTTACCCCTGGACTATTAACCGAAAGAGTACGGATCACTCTACCAGTAACCGTCATTATCTTACAGGTACTCTCATCCATTAAGCCATCAATTACTAATGGCGAATTACTGGGTAGATGATATGGACTAGGGAACACTCGCGTTTTCTTGTAGTTATCTTTCTGGACTGCAAAAGGTATACGCAATACACTAATTCCCTGACTGGTCGCGATATAGGCTAAACCTTCATCATTATTAAATGCAATATCAGCCACTTCATTCGAGAGCAATTGGCTATTATCTTGTTTATAACCATTTATGTCCGGCCAATACGTTGATCCTGATGTTAGAATATGAACACCTTGCGTTGGCGAGGCAGTCCAAACATTATTTCTCGAATCAATCTGAATCTTTGATCCTTTACCATAAGAAATATTTGGAAAATATACATAACCATATTTTTTAACAGGATCGGCATTTGAGAATTGTAAAGTCAATTGCAACAAACCAATAGGGGTAAGTGCATATAGAATATCTTCATCATTAATCGCTAATGACCATACAGTATTATTAGTATATCCAGGGTTGATATCAATTGAACCCCATTCTGTGCTGGTAGGATTGATTACACTTCCCTCATAATCCAGATATACCAATCCACCATTCCGCGCCGGTGATGTATTCAAATCGTCCTCAAATGAACCAATCCAAATACGACCGAATGAATCAAACCCAATAGTATTTGGTGTATAGCTTAGGATATTTCCAGAGTTAGTTACACTAAAAGATCCCCAGGTATTATTTGCATCTCGTAATGTAATCGGATTTCCTCGTGTTGTAGCATAAGCGTTTGCTCCCCAAAGGATACCAGAGGGATCAAATTCAAGATCTTTTACAATCATATATTCATCGGCGTAATAATCCAATACTGAAGTATCTATCAAACTAAAATTCTGAGGATTATCTATATCTATTATAATTATACCGCCTCCATGGCGACGTGGTTCAGGGTACGTTCCACGGATGGCGCAATATAGTAGACCATCTGGCCCCTGTTCCATATCAGCTACAAACCCGCCAAAATTAACGGGTATATAATCTACAGCGAATCGTAATTCATTATAAGTTGGTGTAAGAATTATCTCATCAGATTCAGAAATATTTCGCCAACCCCAAGACTCTTTAATAGAAAGGCCATGCTTTGAACCGGCCACAAGCCGACCATCATTCAATACAGTTAATGCAGATATCTGGTTTGTCAAAGGTGCGTTCGGTATTTCTCGGGTTAGTGTTTGAGCGTCTTTATCAATCAGAGCAATACCCATCTCTGACCCGGCAATTATTTGACCATCAAGCATTTTGGTTAAACAAGTAAATGAATAATTGGAATTCACATTAAGTTGCCATTCAATTGCGGTATCATCCAATTTCATGAATTTCCAGTCAAGTATACCCCATAGGAATCCATCTGAGTCCTGGGTTATATCAATGAATTGATCTGTATCGGAAAAATAATCCCAAAGTAAAGTCAATGGAGTTGACGTATTTGGTGTTAAATGGTATACATTTTTTTCATGGACCAATAATATGTTACTGCCATTGTTATGTAGGCTGCTAATATTACCAGTTAGTGAAGTATATGGCTGTCCCCAACTTGTTGGGTCTTTCAAATTTGATCCCCGCCAATCACCAACAAATAATCCTTGCTCTGTGGCCACCATAATATCATCCATCCAGATCTCTATTGCATTAATTGATCCAAAATCCATCGGCCAATTACGATACACATCACGATAAATCCAGCTTTCATCACGATAAATAAATTCCATTAGTCCCCAGTCTTGATTTTCTAGAAACGCAACAAAACATATAGAGTCTGCTATAGATATATCAATAACCTCAGTTAAACCAAAATCAAATTCTGCTATACTATTTTTCGACTTAAGATCGTAAACCTGAACAAAACCATTTGGACTCACACCACCAATCCATAAATAACCGTCCTGGCCAATTTCAACCACATTTATACCCGTGCCTGCAAGTTGATCAATAACTGTTAATGTATTAAAGGTATTTTTATCCTGACCATATATAAGTAAACCACCATTGGTCCCACATATAACTTGCTGTTCAAAACCAGTAATATCATTTATATGGAGGGGTGCAGTATACGCTTGCCACTCACCTATTCTGGCTTGTCCAAATAACAACCCCAATTGGATGAAAAGGATTGTTAATCGATTCATATTAAATTTGAAAAGGGGTAGGAATAAAACATAATATAAATATTACCAGACAAGCATACCCCACCAGCTGATTTTCTCTGGATAAAGGTGTATGTTTATCCTGTATAGGTGGATGTTTGGCTGTGCGCATTAAAACAATAATTAAGATACCCCATACCAACCAATTTAGCGATAATAAACTAAGGGGCAGTAAAGCCAAAAGCGAAATGCTACCTATCAATCCTTGACGCTCACCAAACATTGCATAAGCAATATGTCCACCATCCAACTGACCAATCGGCAACAAATTGAGCATGGTCACTAATAGTCCAATCCAACCGGCGAATGCTATGGGATGGAGTAGAACATCCTGTCCATCAGCCAGATTTGGAAAAACCATTATAGTGAGAAATTTCATAAGCAGAGAATCACCTAGAATGATGCCTGCTTCTCCCCCATCAATTGCGATGACCTCTGATAAAATGAGACCAATTATTAAAGCCGGTACAGCAATAACAAAACCGGCTATGGGGCCAGCAGCACCAATTTGCAATAATGCATCTTTCTTATAGATGGGGGATTTTATTTTAATAAATGCACCAAAAGTTCCAATAATAAATAGAAACGGCGGTGCCGGTAAAAAGTAAGGCAGTGTAGCATCTACTTTATGCTTGTGAGCATAATAATAATGACCAAATTCATGGCAACCTAATATCAGCAATAAAGTCAGTGAAAAAGGAATACCTATTAGAATTTCTGCTGGATTTGTTAATGGTTGTCCACCTTGCATTACAGCGCCAGCCATTAATGTTGTTATTACTGTTAAAAGGAATAAAATCAGATGGGTCTTGGAAATATTTGGTATTCGTAAAATCACGTTATCATAGTTGGATACATGAATTCGAATATCATCCCCCAATTCACTAAAATGACAGCTAATTGGCTCTTTAATAAGGATTCGTTTTATATCAGCAATACTTGTTTCACCTAATAAAGATCCAGCCGTGATCCATTCTTTACCCCTTGATCCGATCTGGCGTGGGATAAAATAACCATCAAGTTTGTTCAATATTTTACGGAATTCAGTTTCTGTCATGTGCGGTAAGAAATAATTGTTTTAATAATACGGTTACGTAAAATATTTGGTTCCCTATGATTAGTTTTCCTTTTGTTTTTCTCGTACGCTGGCGAAGTTTACATATGAATATACTGTTATTCTGCGTATTCCTTTCTGTCCTTTATAGCGATGAGCCAAAAGATCTTTTGGCGGTCGATATTAGACAACGTATAATGAATGATAAGCAGATCCGCATCGTCATTCAAATAAATAATAATTCACAACGAAATATCAGCAAACTTGATGGTTTTCTATTACGCATCAATAGTAAAGGTGATATATTATCTGAAAAGCGGATCACTTTTTTAGAACCTGCGGATGGTGCCTTGCAACCGAAAAATTCAGTGTCTAAAGATAAAGTTTTTCCACTAAATCGGCGGCAACCTGACCGCTTTGAATTTTATATTGCTAAAGTACGATTCCCAAATGACTACCGTGTCTATACATACCATCCATCCATTGGTTTCTACAGAGTCGATTAAAAATTAAACCCCATTGAAATAGATATCCAATTGGGTGGTAAATTCGTCCCTACAGTAGAACTTGCAGATACATAACGAGTAATCAGATCTAGCCTCTTCTTCCTTAGTGTAATCAATAACCCGCTACTGAAAGAAGTGTTGCCTAATGTGGACCCCATTCCAATTTCTAACATCATTCGGTTTATTATTGGAATTGTTGAATCACCTAATCCTAATTGGACATATGCGGCAGTCTGCCTGCCAGTCAAATCGGTTGAAAATTTTATTCCACCTATTTCCAAGCGAACGCGAGTTTCGAAGTTTTCTGTCGCAAAATGCAACGGCGTTTTTATTACAAAATTATAACCTGAACCAGATGACACAGCGCTGTCACTTGAACTCCACCGATTAGTCCCGCCTGTTAGACCAAATTTCCAACCTTGGAGAAATGCCGTATACCAAGCTGTTCCTTTATCACCTTTATCTTCCGATTCAACGTACTTAGGCTTTAACACCACACGCTTGCGTTCATAATCTGGTCCACGACCATATTTTTCACTTATATCAAACGGCTTTGATAAATGTTTATCGAGTTTTGCCGCAAGAATTTCAACTGACATTGAATCAATATCCGCTTTCATACTATTAGCCCAAAACCTCGTTTCTTCAATATATCGGTATACAACTGGTTCAGAAATGCCACCAACACGCATGTTAGCAATTATAATCGCTGAAATAACTGGAATAGTATTGTGTTTTGGGTCAGAATAAAATTTATCCAGTGCTTTAATCAATTCTTTGTGTAGCAAAAGATCCAGCGGATCATCGTAAGCACCTTCTGCCAAAACTGGCTCTACTTCCCAGGCTTTTAAATAAAAATAAAATCTTCCATCTAATAGTCCATTAATATGGGCCGCTTTTACACGGTAAATCGATTCAGATTCTTGATTCATCTGGATCGCTATGCGGTTCCAATCGCTGCCATCCCAAAAGACGCGGTTTTGCCTCTGACCACATAGCATTACAAAAGCAAATCCCACTACAATTAACAGGCGGGAAACCATGGCTTACATTACTGTTTTTTTTCGAGGATCATTCGGTTAATCCAATCTTTGGAATGACGTATGTAATCATCAATCTTATTCATTGGAATTCGTTCACCAAACATATTAGAGATAATTATTGCTGAAGGTAGAGGAATATAACCATTGATTGGATCAGCATAAAAATTATCAAGAACTTTTACTAATTCTCTGGGGGTAAGATAATCAACTGTTTCGGCATACAAACTATCGGCAAACGCTTGTTCCATTGTCCATGCTTTCAGGTAATAAAATAACCTACTATCTAATACGCCATTAATATAGGCTATCTTCATCATGTAAGTCAGTTCTAGATCATAATCTGCAAATTTCTCTAGCCGGCGCCAATCACTACCATTCCAAAAAAGACGATCCATATCCTGTGCCGGTAAGCACATAATAGATATTAATAAAATAAAAGTAAGTGACTTCATATCATATTTCTCAGTTTATTTTTGTGATATTTAACTACCACTATTAGAGCATATCATTTGAAATTCCCGTTCCTATTGTTCTTTTGCCTCTATTTAAAAAAATAAATGGTACAAAAGCTACCAAGAAATGTGCTAAGGCAACAAATTCAGCTGCAAGAATATACCATGGCCATGGTCCCAAATAATCCAATAAACTCGGCACATGTTCTCCTAATTCGTTAACAGGTTTTCCGCAGATCCAGAAATAATTCGCATCAAGCAAAAGGTTGGCTATTATTGCAAAGATTAAGAATATATTCATAGCCAGCATTGCTTTCCAGACACTTGCGATTGTTGGTCGCATATCATATACAACGGTGGCATAAACCAAAGCTAAAATCATTCCATGATGAGCAAACCAAAACCGCCAGTATTGAAAATGGGGAAATCCGGCAGCAATATCAGGGGTAATGATAGCCTGAAACATGCCAGAGAGACCCCAGAAATATAGTATTTCATAGAAAAAATAGCTTCGTCTAACCATTACCAATGGGATCAGTAAATTGGCCAATCGGCAGAGGTGAATTGGTAAATGTAATTTTACATCAAATGTACCAGCGATTAATTCCAAGATTACCCATATCAAGTAACTACTCATCACAAAATAACCAATCGCACTTCCCACTAAGTGCTGTTGTCTCTCGGATAATTTCTTTCGGGCGTAAATGGGTAGAAAAATAACTAGGATTAACGCTACTATAATCGCCCCAATATGACTTAATCCAAATAATACAAAGGGATCGTACGTTTTTAGATATTGTGAGACAGATTCACGCATAAATTATTATGTAGCCATTACTATTTTAGTCATTCACCAAATTTGTAATGTTTCCTGATTGGCTTAGTAACCTTCCAGACACATGATAATCCTTTCGGAAAAATAACAAAATCCCCCGATTTAATTTCCACTGAATCCGAACCAGCAGTCACAGACACTTCCCCTTCTAAAATTAGACAAGATTCTTCCACGTCATATTTCCACGGAAATTCTGAGACTTCACTGGTCCAAATGGGCCAGTTTATAATACCCATATTCTCTATTTCATTGTTGGAAAGTTGTTTAATAACAATATTACTCATAAGCCTTATGTTCCTTTTATTTATTAATATTGGATAACAGGCATATCTTCAGGGTTCGCAGTACCAGCATAATCTTCTTTCCACCATTTCAGTTCATCCTCCACCCAGATGCCATATTCCTCTTCATTATATATCATTAAACCATCTTCAGAATATGATCGCCAATAACCTGTAGGAAAACCATCAGTATATTCACCTTCTAATGCATAGTTACCATTTGGAAAATACCAAATCCATGTTCCAGATTGTTTACCATTGACAAAAGATCCTTTTATTCTCTGGCCACCATTCTCATACCATTCATTAATATCACCCACCCAGGCGCCATTATCAAATGTGTAATGATATTCTTTTTGACCGTTATTGTACCAGGCTATTTGTTGGCCTCTTTGCAATCCGAGGTACCAGAATAATTTTAGACGATGACTTCCATCTGCATACCAACCGAGCTCCCATTGGTGCTTTTTGCCTCTGGTATAAAATACTTCCTTTTTTTTCCTGCCATTCTCGTGCCAAATTGTCAACCGACCATGTAATTTATCGTTTTTATAATTTGTCTCAGACAATTTCTTACCTGATTCATAATATTGTGTCCAGAGGCCTTCCTTTTTATCTTCTAAATAACTACCTGATTCATTCAAATTTCCAGATTCAAAATAAGATCGACCATGGCCATGCTTTAAATGGTTTGAAAAAATAATTTCTGATTTTTTTTCACCGGTTGGATACCACCACACCCATATTCCATGCTGTAAACCAGATTCGATTGGTCCTTCAAATTCTACCTGTCCGTTAGAATATTCACTATATACCATTCCCTGAAATGGTATTTTTGTTTTTGGTAAATACCTCCGACCTTTAGTATCAAGATCTTCTCGGATCACTAGACTATCAATATTTACACGAACCTCAGTTACCGCAAATGTCACCATTGAAAATAAAATTATAGAAAATTTCACTTTGTAGAATCAAACAATATTAATTATAGAAAAGGTTGTTATAACGATAAGTGATGTAAGCCATCAACTAACTAAACAAATAAATTGGACAGCTTTACTGCAGTTGAGTACCTTGATTATCAAAAACTGAGTAGAGCTTTTCATCCCAAAATTTGAACTCGCGTTCATCGATAAACAATTCGTCTTGATTTATTAATATACTATAGCGAACTCGCTGTAGATGGAAATTGCCCCTGATATATGGGTCATACCATTTAATATACTTTATGGAACCAGAATTTGAAATATTTTCTTTCAACCATGGATCAATAACGCTATACATGGGCAAGGATTCCAACGGTTCATTTATCGCTGGGATCAATTCCTGCTTTACCAATTCATCATCCCGGAAATTATCCACCCAGGAATTTGTATTCATCTTTTCATTTATTTCACCAGCGGCAATCTTGGCTATATCTATGGATGTATATTTTCCTGCCCGCACACGATACCACAATGTACCGCTATTATCTACATAACCTTGTTGGATATATGCATCTATACCGGCATTTTTTGCATTTTGGACCAATTCATTCGCGGCTGCAAGATTTTTACCAGATGTAATTTGTACAGTGTACAACCTACCGGATGATAATACAGTGGGGGCTTTTGCGTCACCAGATCCAACACCTTGATCAACATTACGCTGATCTGCAGTCAATACACCCGAATTCTGAGTAATTTCGTCATCTTCATAATATTCTTCATAATCAAAAGTTTCATAATCTTCGGCATAATCCTCATTACCAACATCCTTGTCTGCATCAGATTGATTGCGATTTGCAAGTTTTATCATTTCATCTACAGTAGCATTAGAATCAACTGTAACAAAAAACATATTAATCCAACCCACAGTATCTTCGTAAGGCACCTGAAACCAGGTCGTATTGAACAAGCCTTTCTTTACATCCTTTATTTTTAATACCTCCAATTCAGTGCCAAACGGTATAAAAGTTATGGGAGATTTTGTTTTAGGATTATCAACAAGTCTAGCGGAATTATCCTTTACAATGACCTTTTTTATCCCTGGTGAATTATCAGAGCAACTGATCAAGATTAGCAACAGAATTAAACAATAAAAGGACTTGCTGCGCATAGTAAAAATTACCACCGCTCATACTGAAATGTGGTCTTTTCTATAGGTATTTCATGGATCTTGCCAAATATAAATTTCACATAAAATTTAACGGACTTAAGTAACCGTTCATCCTTCCCATATTGGAATATTTCCTTCTTCACTATATTACCTTGGTCATTCTTCATTTCTATACCAATTATATTATTTTTCCTATTATA
>Ga0208765_1000635_pt1 | contig 23047 bp, 22 predicted proteins | sample ETNtaG_2_FD_185783 | JGI IMG/M metagenome (GOLD analysis project Ga0208765, IMG submission 185783) | Marine microbial and viral communities from oxygen minimum zone, Eastern Pacific Ocean - ETNP201406SV203 (SPAdes) (version 2) | ecosystem: Environmental > Aquatic > Marine > Oceanic ...
TGAATGCAATCGGCAACCCTCTAGCCCCAGCGAAGTTCATCGCTTCCCAGAATTCACCCGAAGACGAGCATCCTTCACCCACCGGTGCTAATTGAAATCTATCAATGCCCAAACGTTGACTGGCCAAGGCTATCCCAGTTGTGGTCGCACTGGCAATCGGCAACGGCGCCGTCGGGGGTAACACCCCCAGGGACAAATCTCCGATGTGGAGATCACGCCCACCCGCGCCATCTATTCCCCCATCCATGTATGATTCGGATTTCCCGACTTGAGCCGCAAACAGATCTGTTGGCGTTTGTCCCATAGCCATGGCCAAACCAATATCTCGAATCATCGGTGCGACTACATCCCCGGTATGTTGGGATCCCGGAGGGAGGTTCTTGGCCAAGTTCAGTGCAGTTGCACAGGCGACAATCCCTTCTTGCCAAGTTGAGCGGAATCCTTTGCCCCCGAATTGACCTCCATCCGGTGTGGGGACCCCTGAGGTGAAGATGTCCTTGAGATGTTCATCAAGCGCTCTTGTCCGTGTCATCCAACGTTGCCATTCAAATCGCTGGTCGATTGTCACAGTCGCTGCGTGAGCTATTCTACGCAGGCACAGGCGCACATCTAGGAGGAAGCGCTTGGTTCTTCGAGAAAGGTGAAGCGCACCACCTCTTCGTGGGATAATCTCAGTGGCCATAATTCCGGCCTCTTCTGCTCGATTGGTGAGATTATCGGACAATTTCTTCATGAGTGCCTCACTGAACAGATGAAAGGCAGGCCCATCCAGACTCTCGGCCTCTTCATCCCCTCTAACTTCGTCAAACAACCACCCGACTAGACGAAGATGACCATCATGTCGTTCTGTGATGAATCGAATGAGTTCCATCTTCAAATCATCCATATTGACTTCAGAAGTGAAATCCAAATGGGTTCTAGGTTTCCAATCTTCGCCCCAAATATTGGGTAGTTCAGATTGCGTCAAACAAATTCCTCCGAAACCTTCGACCGCAGTACGGCATACAAAGGATACGGGTCCAATCCTTCGCGCAATTATGCCCCCTCCACATCACCGACGACATCACCTAGTGCTTGCATCGTAATTCGGGCGACCATGACTGTCGCGACGATTGTTGCCACTAGCCCTCCAATCAACATCACCACGGAACCAGATGATTCAGAGAATGATTGCAAACCCCCTTCTTGGAGAGCTATTTGCCCGAATGCCCAGCCATAATAGGCATAAGCAATACAGTAAACGATACTTGCACAATTTGAGATTGAGAATGTTTTGAGATTAACTGGTCCGGCAGATAGAACATAATTCAACCACTCATCAGGGATTAGGGGTGAAAGACGAATCAAGAAGGAGATTCGTAGACTCTCTTTTCCAATAGCTGCATCGATCCGTTGTAGTTTTGGATTGTTCGCGATTACCTCCACTAATCCATCTCGAAATAGCCAACGGCCGAAAAGGAAGGCACCAATTCCACCAATCATCGCTCCTGCGAAATTGACAATTACCGCAAGATGTAAGGGGAATATTGCTCCTGCAAATATCTTGATTAATGGCGTAGGCATCAGTATCATTACGGCTATAGAGAGACCTACTGTAAACCCAAACAAACCCCAGTTACCAGTTCTTTCAAAGATTCCAACAACGCTTTCGTGATTATTGAAGAGCAGAAAACCGAATACGATGCATGTGGCAATGAAGAGAATTCCCAATACCCCCCTCCATCGATTCAGACCGAGCTGGCTTTGCCGCAGATGCTTGATGTGCCCGCGCCTATGGGCGAGTCCCAATCCCTTTCTTGTGGATGAAATATCAGGCATTTTCACTCCTCTTCGTCCGGGGCATCCGGGAGGGCCTCAAGGCAATCCACAACCATTTGCTGCGCATCTTCCAACTGTGTTGAGTACATCCCCAAATGTTCCCTAACAGGAATGCCCATGTCCCAGAATAAATCCCGAATGATTTCCAGAGACAACCTAGTCATCCTCAACGTGTTTGGATCGAGAGGAATCATTCCTGTGAACTCGGTCAATATGGCCACTTTATCGGGTGGATCCATTAGTCGTTCCAATTGTTCATCCAACTCACTTTCGATGACATCAGCCTGTGACTCCATGGCATCGATAAGCCTCGATCTGCGTTCTGCTTTGGCGGCAGCGATGGCTGCTTCCCTCTCATCTTCGGGCATGTCCTCGTCAAGTTCGACACTCACCTCTGCTCCTAGAATCAAATCATCAAAGGCCATTCTTAGAAGGCGTTCTAGTACATCATGTCCAATTTCAATGTCTTCATCCATGCGGGAAACCAAATCACCAACGAAGGCAGTGTCGATGGCACCTTCGCCCAATAATTCCTGCAAAATCGGGAGCGACCAAGAGGGGTCTCCAGGGGTTACACTGACCTCAAAGAATCCAGTTCCGCTACCGGTTCGAATATCCGCCGGAGGCTCAACAAAGAGTTTCTTCGCATGCTTGTTCACCTGAACGAGTAACCTGCTCATGTCAACGGGTTTGGCGAGTACTTCTGAGACGCCGGCTTTGGCCGCAGAGATGAGATACTCTTCCCCTACATTCGCAGAGAGGATGACGATTCGACATTTGAGGGCAAATTCAGGATCCGAAGAGAGTCGGCTGGCCGCATCGATAGCATCCCCTGCCTTCCATTCACCATCGATGAGAACCACATCAGGCATCGTCGCAAGTGCAGTTCCTTCGCATTGGCGCAGTGTTCCGGCTCTGGTGACTGAATACTCCTCTCTTTCCAGAGTACCCGCGAGGAGGTTGCGCCGCCCCTCCTGTTCGTCTGCGACTATGATGGATGCCATGAGAACGGCCTACGGCCGTTACCGACGACCTTTGAACATGGTCCTTCCAGATGCGTGGCAATCAGTACTTCGGAACCCCTTCATCAATCTCGAGATGCCAAGCATGGACACCTCCTGCGAGGTTGTATAATGCCGATTCATCATACCCACTTTGAGCAAGTGCGTAGGCGGCCATTGCCGAACGTTCCCCGGTCCGGCAATAGAACACAATGTCTCGTTCTTGGGGCAAATTTGCCATTAGAATGTCCACATGTGGAATCAGTGCATCGGTGTTAGGCAGCGTCACTATACTTGCTTCCACCTCATTCCTCGTGTCAATAAACAATGGATTCCAACCTTCCTTTCGCCGTGCGAGATACTCACTCGGCCGAATCTCTTCGAAAGGCATTATCCCTGTCTTGACACCACAGAATCCTTCGTAATCAATGAGCTCTGTAATCGATTCTCTTTCTATGGCAGAAAAATTCAGTGTTCTCATCGTCATGTCCAATGCATCGTAGATGAGCAAACGTCCACGCAGGGATTCGCCAATATCGAGCAGGACCTTGATTGCCTCAGTCGCTTGAATTGAACCAATAACTCCGGGTAGAACTCCGAGAACCCCTCCTTCTTCGCAAGAAGGCACGGCTTCAGGTGGCGGGGGTGTTGGAAACAGATCTCGATAGTTCGGGCCTCCTTCTAGGTTGAATACCGATACTTGGCCTTCAAATTGGTATATGCTGCCATAGACCCATGGAATGTCAAGCATTTCACAGGCGTCACTAACTAGATATCGAGTCGGAATGTTGTCGGTCCCATCAATGACAATATCATGCCCCGCCAACAGATTCAATGCATTTTCAGAGGTCAATCGAACCGAGTGCACGTCAATTGAGATTGAAGGATTAAGTTGTTTCAATCGTAGCATTGCCGATTCGGCTTTAGAACCCCCTACATCCTCGTCGGAGTGCAATATCTGTCGTTGGAGATTGCTGCGTTCAATGGCATCATCATCGATGATTGTGAGGTGACCTACACCGGCTGCAGCTAGGTACAGTAACGCCGGTGATCCAAGGCCACCAGCCCCAACCGAGAAGACTCTCGATGCCTTGAGTTGGGCTTGACCCGCTTCGCCAATTTGAGGCAAAGTCAGATGCCGCGCGTAGCGAGCCCGGTCCCCGGGAGTGAGGTCCTCCATACTCCTCGCTCAGTGGACGTTGTCTTCAAGCCAACGCTCGGCATCTATCGCTGCTGCACAACCTTGCCCGGCTGCTGTTATCGCTTGACGGTAACGTGTATCGACGACATCACCTGCTGCGAAGACTCCAGGGACATTGGTCATCGTGTGTTCGGTGTGAATCAGATATCCTTCATCATCGGTCTCGACTTGGCCCCCTAGAAATTGTGTAATCGGCTTGTGACCAATCGCGATGAATGCGCCTGTACACGCGATTTCATGCTCACTTCCATCGCGTGGATCTTCTAGAATCGCACCGGTCAATCCATTTTCGTCAGACAACCATTTCTTGACTTGACGAAAAGTCTGAATTTCGATCTTTGGATGGTTCTCTGCTCGTTCGTACATGACCTTGGAAGACCGAAAAACCTCCCGACGATGAACCAAAGTCACCTTTGAAGCGAATCGAGTGAGGAAAGTTGCTTCCTCCATGGCTGAATCGCCTCCACCCACGACGATAATCTCCTCATCGCGGAAGAACGCACCATCACATGTTGCGCAGGTAGAGATACCTCGTCCCTTCTGTTCCTCTTCCCCTTCAACACCCAGCCATATGGCCTCGGCACCCGTGCAGATGATGACTGCATTGGCGAAAAATTCCTCTCCCTCAGTTTCAATCTTGAATGGCCGAGAACTGAAATCGACACTGCCAACATTCCGGTCTTGAACCTCTAAACCAAATCTCTCAGCCTGGGTTCGCAAATCCATCATCATTTCTGGGCCACCTATTCCTTGTGGATATCCTGGAAAATTCTCAATGTCACTGGTCAGCATCAATTGGCCCCCAGACATGTATCCTGCGAACATCAACGGCTCGAGCATTGCGCGTGCGGTGTACAGGCCTGCTGTGTAACCAGCGGGACCCGAACCGATGATGATGACGTTGCGCACATCCTCGCCCATAGGTTGCTGGCGCGCGCGACATCTCTTCAATCTTGACAGTAAACAAACACATCATTTTCAATATTGATTAATCAACAACCCACATCGTTGATAAGCGAGGCAATGAAGTTGTTACTGAGTACAATGGAGACTTCGATTGAGCCAGAATCGATTGGCGCCGACGGCCTACCAATCATGCCAGCCCCACCTGCGTGGTACTGGATGCTACTTGGTCGAATCATTGTCCTAACTATCGTCGGTTTCTCATTATGGTACTATCAATTTGAATCTCTAGTTGTTGTCGTCATATTATTCATCCTCGTTGTTCCGATGGAGAAAATATTTCCTCGGCACAAGGGACAGAAGGTTAGACGGCCAAAGTGGACTCTTGATGTGTCGTATGCACTTTCACAACCATTCCTCAATGTATTCGGGGCCATTTTTGCTGTTTTCATAAGTTTCTTCTCCTTCACTTGGGTGCTTGGCCTAATTGTCAATTATTTCGGCATTGTCGATATGATTCCAAGCTACATCCAACCACTCGTTGCATTCCTCCTGTTCGATTTCTTTGGATATTGGGCGCATCGTTGGTATCACGAGGTTCCCGAACTCTGGAAATTCCATGCCATCCATCATTCCCCTGAGCACATGGATTGGATCAGTGGATTCCGTGTTCACCCCATGGATTTCGCTTTGATTGGTCCTGGTTTCTTTTTCCTGATTTTCGCCGGATTCAGTCCTGAGACCAGCGGAGTCCTCGCCGCACTTCAGATTCTCACTGGTTTATTCCTTCACGCCAATGTAGGTTGGAAACTGCGTCCGCTACACCGTTTGATTCCAACACCCGAGTTCCATCACTGGCATCATGCCAACGAGAAGGAGGCACACTGTTCCAATTACTCAGGCTTCCTTCCGTTCTGGGATATCGTGTTTGGGACCTATTACATGCCCGCTGACAAACGCCCTGAAAACTATGGAGTCGATGAAAAACTACCTGATGGAATGCTTGGTCAACTGAAGTATCCGATTGAAGATTGGGACAATCCTTTGAGATTCATAATCCACCCTTTCCGAACCATCGGTTCATGGTGGCGATTTTCCAAACAGGTTCTGAAGGGAGTCTGGCATTCTACATTCAGAAGGAGAGGTCCCTTCTATCCCCCATTTAGGGATTAAGACATCGCAGAGATTGCGGCGACTGCTGCTCTGGCGTGAGGCTCCAAACGAGGCCCGATATGTTCTGGCTCTGCACCCGGTCCAATGATTCCTAATCCCACGGGCTTGTCCCAAGTGAGTTGCAGATCGATGATACTCTGCATCACGGATTGACCCATAGCGAGTCCATGCTGAGTATGGCCTTTTTCGATAATCCCTAGACATGCTGCACCCTGAATGTCATCTCTAGCCAGTAACCGATTCAACGCTAGAGGTACCTCCATTGCACCGGGGACCCACACAATATCCGTGAGAGTAAGTCCCTGCTGACTTGCTTCATCAGAGGCCCATTCTAGCATCTTGGACACTTCTGCTTTGTGAAATGAACCACACACGATTGCAATGTTCACGCTCACTCCTCCCTTTCTGCCATGAGCCGTTTGGTAGTCTCAACGACCGCCTGTGTCATCGCATCGATTTCAATGTTGACATAATCACCTGTACTCTTGCTACCAAGCGTAGTCAGGCGTAGTGTCTCGGGGATTATGTGGACGTCAAAGCAACCTTCCCCATCCGTCTTTCCAACAGTGAGTGAAATACCATCGACAGCGATGAACCCTTTTTCTTGGATGAATTCACTCATTTCGGATGAGCATTGGATTGTATAATCCTCATTGACGACAGAGACAATCTCGGCTTTACCCATGATGTGACCACTCAACAGGTGACCCCCCAATTCATCGCCAAACTTCAGAGCCCGTTCAACATTCACATTTGAACCACAGGCAAGAGAACCCAATGTGGTCCGCTCCAAGGTTTCAGGAATGATGTCGAATGTGACGGTGTCCCCCACCGAAGTTGCAGTTAGACACACTCCATCGATGGCCACAGAACCACCGATTTCGAGATCTTCTGTGGATGGAATCTGAATTCCAATGGTCAAAATCGATTCACCGCTCACCGATTGAACATTGCCAGTGCCCTGAACGATTCCAGTGAACATCTACTCATCTCCTCCGATTTCTTCTTGTCGTTTCTGGGCCCATTGCAGAGTCAGAATCTTGTCAATGATTTTCCGAGTTCCATCTAGATCCTCAGTCAACCCTTCAACTCGAACGAGCTTGATATTCTCGTATCCTCGCTCATCCAGACCGACTCGAATCGCCGATTCTGCATGTTCTTGATCATAACCTAGAGCGATGATGTCGGGCTCAACCACTGGGAGAATATCGTACATCGGGATAGAAGGTGGATTACCAATCATGGCGTGGTCAACTGGTTTTAGCCCGGAGACCATCCGGCACCTCAAGTCCTGTGTGGTGACCGGTTCGTGCTTTCGAATACGCACAGTCTCATCGTGCGCAACCACCACAGTCAGATGATCACCCAAAGCCTTGGCTTGTTCCAGATAATGGAGGTGTCCTGCGTGAAGAAGATCGAAAACGCCCACAGCCATCACACGCACCATCATCTCCCCTCCATTTCTCATAGGTCCAAAGCCCTCATGATTTCTTCGCCAGTTAACATCGGGATGTCATGCTTGGCTGCATAGGTTCTTGCATCTTTCACACTAAGTGCACGATCACCATCCGGTTGCAGCATCTCGGCTCCAATGGTACACGGGGCCAGTCCAGCCAAACGTGCGATTGCAACCGCCAATTCAGTGTGCCCTTGCCGAGTTTGTAGCCCACCTGGCGCTTCTCTGCACAGTGGGATATGGCCGGGGGTCCTGAACTCTTTACCCAACGCAGCAACTGCCTCTATAGTCGATTCATTCTCCATTTCATCAGCCAATTCTCCGAATCTTCGAGTGGTTAGGGCTCGATCATAATCGGTAATTCCTGTGTATGTGTCTCGATGATTGAGAGAGAGGGTGAACGCACTTCTCGTATCATATTGTAAATCGTCGGTGATAAGAACGCCAAGTGTTGGATTTTCTGCCACTAGAGTGGGGTGAGTATGGATATCTTGCAGCCACGGTAGCCCGAATTTTTCCCCGACATCATCGCCAATCGCTAGGAACAGAAGTCCACCACAATCTTGGCGCAGTTGTCTCATGACAGCAGGTGTTGCCGCGGCTGCCGGCCAAAGCAAATCGGTTTCACATTCACGAAAATCAGAATCAAACACCATGACTGGCTTCCCTTCAGCGAAAGCTGCAGCAGCCGCATTGATTAGATTTGAAGATTCCATCGCCCTCAACCTCCGCAGGGGCTGAACAACCCCGTTATTTTCGGTCCCTCGGCCACGGCCCATCTTTGAAAACACATCGATACCGCATCGTAGATGCGAATAGGTTCGGCACACTATTCTTATGAGTGTCACCTCACCCCAGTACATGCGCTCTGCACTACCCTTTCTATTGGTCGGCATTCTTCTGACTTCAATTACAGCAAGTGCAGATTTTGAGGAAGTCACAGCCGGTTCCGGATTGGAGTCAATCGACTCTGGCCCGTTGACAAATTGGGCTGCTTATGGCCCAGGTGTCGCTTGGGGGGATTATGACCAAGATGGTGATCTAGATGTATTTCTGACAGCTCGATTTGACCATCTGGGCCAAGAAACCGCTGAAATTCTGAATTACACCCATGTTTCTGAAATTCCAGAGAACCACAGTGACCTAGACGTTCTACAAACCGCCTCTAATGGCCAGAGCCACCTAATGCGAAATGAAGGTGATGGGACCTTTGTCGATGTCTCGTCAGAAGCCGGTATAGGCGAAGCCGGAGTCACAACAATCGGTGCTACATGGGTCGATTTCGATGGTGATGGTGATGTCGATTTGTATCTCTCAAATTATGGCCGTGCCGATTTGGCCAATCCTGAAGGAACCGGTGCTGCCAATCAGATGTTCCTAAACGAAAATGGATTATTCCAAGATGTGACTGCCCAAAGTCAACTGGGCAATCCAGGCCATTCATCCGGTTCAATATGGGTCGATTATGACCATGATGGCGACATGGATTGTTATTCGCTGAACTTCGGAATGATTGACGAATACACTGGTCTAGCCCGTGCTGAGTCGAATATCCTGTATCGCAATGATGGCGATTTGAATGGAGATGGAATCCCTGAATTCAACGACCAGACCTCTGAGGCTGGGGTGTATGGGCATCATCACGAAATCGATTACGATGCCCCCAATTTTGAGACCCAACTTGGTCCAGCATTGACCGTCGTACTGACTGGTTCCGCCAGTGCAAGTGGACAGATGTCATTGCCAGAAGGTGTTCGAGAAGACCCTCACGGTTCTGGGCTATCTTGGGCTGGCGTTTGGTTTGATGCAGATGGTGATGGTTGGGAGGATCTCTATGTAGCCAGTGATTTCGGTGTTTCTCCAATCTATCACAACAATGGAGATGGAACATTTACTCTATTCACAGATTCACTGGAAATGACCATCATTGGAACTGGCATGGGGGCCCATGCTGCTGATATTGACCTTGATGGGGACCTCGATTTGTGCCACTCCAACTTTGGTCCAAATTTCCTCTGGATGAACCAAGGAGACTCATTTTCTGAAGACGCGGAGGTTGTCGGAATCAACACTAACATTCTGGTCAATTGGGATTGTCATTTCTTTGATTATGATTTAGATGGAGATATGGATCTCTGGTTTGGCGTAGGTCGTATTAATCAATACATTTCCAATCAATACAATTCCTTGTATCGAAACGATGGTGATGTCGATGGTGATGGAATTCTCGATTTCACCGATGTAGCGACCGAATTGGGGATTGCCGGCGCCAACAAAACGATGGGTACAGCACTTGCCGATTTCGACAATGATGGTGACTTGGATTTGTTGATGGCTCACTCTGATAGCCCACCACGACTGTGGCGAAATACAGCGGTTGAGGAGGGCACAGGTGGTTGGTTGAAAGTGCGTCTACACGGGGTTGAGAACGGCTCCAATTCACATGGCATTGGTTGCTTAGTTCAGGTTTATCTGGAAGATGGAACAGTCCTCATGCAACAGGCATACGCAGGGGATGGATTCCTCGGCAGCAGCGATCCAGCTGTATACTTTGGACTAGGACAACAATCCATTGACCACGTCGAAGTCACATGGTCTACTGGCCACACTCAGGTTGTCGAAGAGGTCACCGTCAATTCAGTCCTCGACGTCGAAGAAGAATTGCCTCCGTACGTACCTGATTTCTCAGCATACATCCTTGCTGCAATGAGTCTGGGCCTCATTCTTCTTCTCTGGCCGCTGCTCCAAAGAAATTCATAATCAGCATACCAGCAATTCCCAGCCCAAACAAACCGAGAATCAGCGTGCTCAACTCAGAACTACTGTCTGACTGAGTTTGAGGCTCTTCACTAGGATTGGGCATGTAACAATCGAGTTCACCTACACTGTGTTCTGCAAAGAACACGTTACACTGCAACGATTCAATCTCGGTGTTCCTCAAAATGACGTGTGACAATTTCGTTTCTGCGAGTTCCGATTCGACACCATCCAATTCTGGGTCGTTCTCATAATAGAATGGATCTCCATCCCGCAAACGAGTGAATTGATCACGAATCAGTGCATCCATGGTTTCGCCCAATGCAGAATCAGGCAGATGATCTTCTGCGAGCATTCCAATGAGCGGGTCGATGTGCCCGGGGTCATCATTTCCGTATGCTTGTGCAAGATTGTTGGCAACCTCGCTGTCGCTGGTAATCTGACTATAATTGCTAATTTCATTGAGTCCAAATGCTTCTCTCATCGCTGCATAATCTGGCACTCCATGATCCCGTCCGCGTTGAATGTCAATGGCACACAAATCCATGCCACCTGCCCCAGGCATTCCGAACAATTGGTTTCGCAAATCGTCTCCGAAATAGACATCATTTGCCGGCTGAGTTTGCATCGCCATTCCGCGAAACATCGGTGCAATTCCACCTTCTTCGGTGATGGGCTGAGTCGTCCAGAATCCATCGAAGAGACTCATGTGACCTTCTTCGATTGGCGCACGTTGCTCATCCACACGCAGGAATGTATCGCCAATTTGCGAGTGGCCCATACGGAATGCAACTGTGGCAAATGCACTGGTCACTTCCGGATTAACTTCGGGATTGTGTCCAGAATAAGCATCCAATATGACGCCTAAACTGGGCAGGAATTCTTCGTAGGTAATTGCTTGAATTTGGGCGGCCACAATTTTTCTGGCGCGTTGGTAAATATCTTCGTCACTCCAATCTGGATTACGGTCATGGATTCCTTCGGCCAACCGATTGTGTTCGCGCATGAACAGGACTTGTATCCCCATCAAAGCGATGTGTTCGTTGGCTCTTGAATCCCCTGCGACAAAGCGAACATCAGCACTGAAGCCAGCAAAAGACATGGGAGGTTGCGTTTCATCGTCTTCTTCCGCGATTGGCAATAAATCTCCGAATACATTTTCGCTGACTTTGAGTTTCCCACTCTCGAACGTGCGCAGCCAATCACTCGTCTGCTCCGAGGAGCCGTAAACAACACTGCCATCAATCCATGAGGTGATTGAATTTGGATGTTCTCGATGTTGCACTCCATTCTCATCGGTGACGTTGACGTACAATGATCTGAAGAAGCGTATTTTCGAACCACCGGGTGCCCCCATCACTGGATCATCCTCGGCGATATCAATGTCTGCTGCCTCGGGCGTTCCATTTTCGCCGACTCGACCATTCTGTGTGAGTGTGAAATCAATTTCGTGGGTGATGAATTGCCCCCACAGCCAGTTGAAATCCGACAACCCTCGTTCATCGTTGATGACTCCAGGTTGCGCACAAACGATGTTGCTAATCTCTCGTGCGTTTGGCAAATCGGCCATTCCCATCCAACTTGCATTGGAATCATGGCTTGCATTCGCCACGCGACCAAGCAGTGTCCCCGCTTGGCCCCAATCGTCGTGAGCGGAATTTACACTCGAACCGTTGGCATTGTAGAACTCGACCGGTTCCACATCCGTACTGTAATCTGTGGCCACCAATTCGGCACCCACGCCACTCGGCAGTATCATCAATAGACATAGTCCAAGAACGATGATAATATTGACCGAAATATATCGAGGTGCTACCCGTTGCATATTACGCGGAAGAGGACGAATTGCGTTAATTTGTCGGTAGAAAATTTGCGAACGTTCAAGACATACGAGGGGCAGGTCATACCGGTCTCTTGAAAATGAAAGGAGAATGCACCCGCACATCCTTTTCAACAGAGACCGTTTCGGCCGAGAGGCCGGAGGGGACCCTATGCCACTAAGACTTGGACCAGCCGGTGTACCATTGTCCTGCAAAGGACGCACTATAGTGGAAGGAATGGACGATATCACGGCTCTTGGATTAGAGACGATGGAGATTCAAACAGTGCGAACCGTAGCCCCGCATCACTTCGATCAGTATTGGCAAGCTGGCATCTTATCTTGGAAGACTGGATTCGAAATGAATCTTCATGGCCCCTACTATGCTGAAATCCTCGGCAACAAGCGCGAACGCAGCCGAACTCTGTCCAAGATGGAGGCCAGTCTCCAGGCCGCGAAAATCATCAACGCCCGCCACATCACCTACCACGTCGGCCCCTATGGTGAATACAATCGTGGAGCAGAGGCCAATGAACAGGTTGCCAATGTCATGGCCGGTGTTGTCGACAGATGCGCCCAAATTTGGAACAACAAGGACGAGGCCGAAGATTACGCCGCCTTCCCATGGGTCATCGAGAACAGCCCCACACTGATTGGTGTTGAAACCAGCGGACGACAGGAATTGTGGGGTAGCCTCGAAGAGGTCCTTGAGGTGACTAACCACGTTGAAGGAACAGTCCCTGTTCTGAATCTCGCTCATATTCATGCGCGTGGACACGGGGGCCTTCGAACGAGTGAGGATTTTGGTGAATTATTCGATCAAGTGCGCGAAACCATCGGGGGCAAGACGTTCTACTGTCACTTCAGTGGAATCGAACATCGAATGGGGAATGCACTTCACTATACACAAATTAAGAAATCTGATCTCAAATTCGAACCTCTTGCTGAATTCCTTGCTGAGGATGGCGACTGGCTCGATATCACGATGATTTCAGATTCCCCGTTGCTGGAACACGACGCCATGTTCATGATGCAACAATGTGAACGGGCTAAGCACCGACTGTTTGAGAAACAGGCTCGCGATGATCGCCGGAACAAGTTGGCTATTGCACAAGGAATAGACCCTGCTGAACTGGCTGCTAGAGAGGCCGAGGAGAAAGCAAAACGCGAGGCCGCTGAACAGGGCAAAACAGCCCCTCCACCAGCCAAGGAAAAGAAGGAAAAGGCCGCGCCACCAGCCAAGGAAAAGAAGGAAAAGGCCGCACCGAAAAAGAAAGCGGGTAAATCAAAGGACGATGGCCCTATAATTATCGAAGAAGAGGACGACGACGACCTCTTTTGAAGCCCTCATTTACTACCCGAAAGGGTTGATAATGCAAGGCCAGTGGCCTCGTTCCCACGCGGTGGTAACTCAGCTGGGAGAGTGCCAGACTGAAGATCTGGAAGTCGCCGGTTCAAGCCCGGCCCACCGCACCAATAATTGCCTTTCAGACTTGATTTTCCAGTGCATTTCTCTGGATTTCATAAAGACGGGCCAATCCTTTCTCTGACATGTCCATGAGTGCATCCATCTGCGCGCGCGAGTAGGTGGACTCTTCCCCCGTGCCTTGGACTTCCACAAGCATTCCATCACTTGTTCCGATGACATTCATATCAACATCAGCATTTGAGTCGAGGATGTAATCCAAATCCAAATAGACATCGTCACCTAGGAGACCGACGCTAATTGCAGCGACATCAACGGGCAATACTGCTGCTTCGTGGGCCGTTTTTTCTGCAGAACTCAATTCACGAGGTTTCCAGTCGCGTCCAGCGTCTGCTGGTTTACGATCTGCTGCGGGTAGACACAAACCTTGGTCGATGAGCCTTCGAACACCCAAGCGAAGTGCAATGGTTGCTGCTGTAATCGATGCACAGCGTGTACCACCATCAGCATTGAGAATATCACAATCTACAGTGAGGCTGTGGGGTCCAAGTTCCTCAAGATCAATTCCTGCACGAAGACTTCGCGCCACCAATCTTTCGATTTCGTAGGTCCGGCCCTTTGCGCCCCTGCGCTCTCGCTGGAATCGGGAATCGGTTGAACCAGGGAGTAGACTGTATTCTGCATTGACCCAACCTTTTGTTGCATCACGGGGGAACCAACGTGGAAGATTCCTCGCGCGCGTGCAGCATGCTAGGACGACAGTGTCTCCTTGTTTGTATAGAACACTTGCAAGTGCATTGGGTGTAAAGTCGATTTTCACTTCGACTTCTCTCATCTCATCCTTATCGCGAGAGAGTTCTAAATCCGCTTCCTTGAATTTGGCCATGCCTCGCCGACTCGGGTCTCATTCTTCAACCGCGCGGCGCGCGTGAGGAGGCCTCCAGGCAGCCCAAACACCGTCCGTCGTCTCAATATAGGGTCCGCCAATCAAGTCAACACAATAGGGAACAGCAGGCCATATTTCATCGATAATTTCACGAATGGAACGTGGACTCCCTGGCAAATTGAGAATCAGACTTTGCCCCCTTACTCCTGCCGTTTGCCGACTGAGGACAGCTGTAGGGACATGCCGTAGTGAAATGGCCCGCATCTGCTCACCAAATCCAGGTAACATTCGTTCGCAGACCGCTTCAGTTGCATCCGGGGTCACATCGCGAGTTGCTGGCCCCGTTCCTCCTGTGGTGATGATGACTGAACAACCAGTTTCGCACAGTTGAATCAAGGTCGACTCAATCAACGCTTGCTCATCGGGTATGATGCGCCGCTCTATGGTGAATTGATTGGATATTGCGAGCGAAAGAAATTCTGTAATCGCGGGCCCTGACAAGTCTTCGTAATCACCCGAGGAAGCCCTGTCTGAGGCTGTGAGCACACCGAAAGTCACAGGGTCCATGGCCGGTCGATGCCGTTCTCGCTAAGAAGACTACTCTTCCTCATCGAGGAATCCAGATCTAGCAGCAGCGCGCCTCTCTTTACGTTCATCTCGTGGAATCGGCGACCTTGATTCGATATCTCTAGTTTTGCTTCCACCTGGTATTTTTCCGGTAAAAACACTGGCTTTGGCATCATGGAATTCAGTTGCAGTTAGCCATCCATCTCTGCGCATATCTGCCAGTCTCTCCAAGCGCTCAATCATCTCGTTTGAATCGACGTGTTCATTGTTGTTTTTTCCGAATTTACGACCTCTGGCCCAGATTAACTGTGAGAGTGTTGCAGTCAACAATCCATACAAGGCAATTCCTGTGAACATCAGGAAGATTGCAACCGCCCTTCCCCCGTGTGTTACTGGTGCATAGTCTCCGTAACCGACCGTGGTTGCCGTCGTAATCGCCCACCACATGGCCTCTGGCAACGTTTCGATACATGTATCTCCACACGCAGCCTTTGAAGCGTGTTGTTCGAAGAGATAAGCGATGAAACCTCCTGCGAATCCGATTGCGGTGACAACGAAGATGAGATGTTGAATCTGACGTTGTACTGGTGATTCCTCACTGGTTTCTTGCAAACCGAGTAGATTTGTAGCCAGTGAATACACCTTTGTCAGATGCACCAATCTGAGTAGGACGATTACACTAATCTCTGGAAATGCTGCCAGAATGACTGGTGTCAAACCAGCCATGCCCCAACTCTGAGCACGCCACCATTCCCCTCGATCCTCCGTCATTGACAGATCCTTGGCCAGTTCAGCAACGAAGAATCCGACGATGGCCAAATCGAGAATTGCGACAACCCAGAACAACGTCGGGTTGGTGTTCACTAGGTCCTCTTGAATGACGAATATGACGATTCCAATTGAGATGAGGGAGAAAATCAACTCTAGGTTCTCAACCCTAATCCAGTTTGACCACCAGAAAGTCTGGTCATCAACGACAACCTCTTCTTCCTCAGTCATGAGATGCAGCGGTGAAGAGGAGTTCTTCAGTGTTCGGTGCGCCCTAAGGGGCGCAACGGCGATTCAATTGATTTCAATCATCGTCGACGGCTTCTTCGTCGTCGACAGATTCCTCTTCGGGATCCTCTGCATTGAATTCACTTTGTGCCCGCTTCCATTTTTTCGCTGAACATAGAACGATGTTTGCGATTGGATCCCCTGCTCTAACCAACGGGTTCAATGCCAATCCGACAATAACACCTGTTCTGGGACTCTCGATGCTGTGGGTTTGCTCCCCAAGAGGATCAGTGACAAGGGCAATTTCCTGCCCTTTCTTGACGTGGTCCCCCACATTGAAAAGGCTGTACAGAAGCCCACCGGACTCTGCTCGGGCCCATTTTGAACGACGTACAAGCAGTCTTACCGCAGGGAGTTGATTCACTCTTTCAATCATCCCAAGGTGCCCCATCACGTTGAGCACTCCTTCTATTCCAGTATGTACCGCATCCATCTCAAATCGATGGGCGGTGCCAGCTTCCAACAGTATGGTTGGAGTCCCATCATTGGTTGCCGTCCGTCTCAGAGAACCCTTTGGCCCAGATGAATGCAGGATGATATGTGTTCCAAAGGCCCGAGCGAGTTCCATGCACTCCTTGCGATCGAAATTCGCACGAATATGCGGAAGGTTGGTTCTTGAGTGAGGTGCGGAGTGTAGGTCAATCAGGAAGTCTGCCCGCTTGACGACTGATTGGAACAGTGCGTGCGCAATCCGCTGCGACTGATTGCCCTGTTCCTTGCCAGGGAAGAGCCTGTTGATGTCCCTATTATCCGGAGCCCCCCTCTGTTCGAGGAGCATGCCCTCGATATTGACCACAGGGACGCAAATGATGGTGCCTGCCAACTCGTCGCGTGCTATTCGATCATCTTCCGTTCCAGCGATATGATCATCTCCGTGGATGAGGTGGTGTACGACAGATACTCCGTTCAACTCATCTCCATGAATGCCAGCAGTCAGCGCGAGTACAGGTCCGGGCTTCGTCCCATGCATGATGTATACTGGGATGCTGCGTGGATTTCCTGCCGGCCCATCGCCCAGTTCCAGAGAAACCTCTGCTCCTGTTCCCGGGGCAATCTCTATGCCCTCAAAATGAAAGGAATCACCGTCGGCCACGTTGCCCCCACATCCTCATTTGATAACAATCCCTGCCCTACTCCAAATCCTTTGCAACGCCGATATGCGAGAGTTCAAGAACCCCCACAACCCGGTACAAATTCCCGGAGGTAATGGAGTGCCGCGTCTTCCACAAACTGCACGACCGACCATTGTTCTCTGCCCGGGCTGCAATGCAGCCCACGCAGAACGTGCTCGTGCGGACGCGGTCTTCTGACCCTCCACAGGAGTAGCTCGAAATGTCTAACCCAGAAGAGTTTGAAAATGAAATTCGTACGGTCAAAGAATCCGTACCAGATGCAGATGAAAGTGCGATAGCGAAAGAATTCGCTCGCTACAAAGATGAATTCCTTGTCCCGCCAAAACATGCTCTTCGTAGCGTGATTGAACATTTTCAGAAAGAGGCAGGAATGGAAGTATCTGCCCCAAACACATCGACGCGTCGAGCCGCTAAATCGGTAGAACGATTTTCCGATCTTGCCTCAGATGATACCAATGTCACCATCGAGGTGGCGGTAATCTCCTATACACCAAGAATGACGATGGTTCGCGGTGAAGAGAAACAGACTGCATTTGGTTGGATTGAAGACAATCCTTGGGAAGAAGGAGGGGAACGCACCCGTTGGGATTTCAAGGACTGGGGAAACCATGCTGAGAATTTGAGTCCTGGTAGCGTGGTCCGACTAGAGGGTGTTTCAGTGAATGAATGGAATGGAAAATTCTCCCTTAACATCAATCAGACCAGCCGAGTTGCCGTTCTACGTGCGAGTGAACGTAAGGTGGTCATGGCCCCTTCTGAACCGATTTCCATCGAGCGTGTGCTGACAATGGATGGATTCGCAACGGTTGTCGCTCGCGTTATAACTGCCGAACAACGAACTGTCAACAAGAAGGATGGTAGTGGCACAATTGATCTCGTCAAAGGTCGCTTGGCCGATGATACGGGCACTATCGGATTTGCCTGTTTTGGGGACTTTGAACATCCTGTTGGCGCCCTTCTCAAGATTGAGAGTGCTGCCATTCGACGCTTCCGTAATACTCCAGAATTGAATATTGGTGAACGAACCAAGGTAGAAATCTATCACGATGAAGGATTTGCCAGCCTTGAAAATCTTGAAGCATCCTCCGTCATGCAAATTAGCGAACTTCGTGATGGGGCCACCGATGTTGCCATCACAGTTCAACTGACATCATGGTCTAGTCGAAAATTCACTGGTAAAGACGGTGCTGAGAAAACCGTTTGGGGTGGCGATGCCGTTGATCCAACGGGTGTCTGCCGACTAACTGCGTGGTCTGAACTACCCATCGATGAAGGATCCGTGCCGCTCGCTATCCGACTGAGTAATGTCCGCGTTCGTTCCTGGCAAGGCACCCCTGATTTGACTGTGGATCGAATCGAACAAGCCGAGATTCTCGATGCCATCCCGTGGGATGTCATTGATGCCAGTACTCACTCTGTAGAGGTTGATTTTTCAGAACTGCTCTCAGGTGGCTCACGTAGTGGAGTGACCAGTTCGGCCACTGTAATATCGGTTCAATCCGGTTCAGGCATCATTCATCGGTGCCCTGACTGTAAAAAAGCCATGCGCGATGGTGCTTGTCGAGAGCACGGCCCGCAAGCAGGAATCGAGGATCTACGCCTACGCATTATCTTAGATGATGGCCAAAATAATGGTGCGTTAATCCTCGGTCGTGAAAGTGCTGAAGCATTTTTGGGGCAAACAATGGCCGACGTTCAGGCGGCCACCAAGGATGACGGGGGTGAAGCATTCTTGGCAGATTTACGAAGTCGAATGCTTGGTCGCAGACATACATTCACTGGTAGAGCAATGATTGATCCACAAGGCGCTCTGCTAATGGCAGACAGTTTTACTTTAACCGATTTAAATCTCGAGGAATTAGCCAATGAAGTTCGCGAACGCTGGGGGGTGTTCGCATGATGCCCAATCAACAACGCAACCGCCGTCAGACGGCAACTCGCCTTTTCGCAAGAGAATTCTATGAATCCAGTCTGCCCGATGGGGGCCAAGGTGAATTTGACCCGCGTTTTATCGTCACCAAGTTGGGTGCTAGAGTAAATCGAATGTTTGTGTGTGGAGTCGTCGAACGACTTGAGCGAAGAGATACTGAACGAGGTCCAATGTTCAGTGGCGCTGTTCGTGATCCTACAGGCTTACACCTGTGGAGTGTAGGTTCATTCCGGCCCGAATTGCATCTGGAGATGGAGGAATTGGTCGCTAGATTTGATGATGGCGATAGATTCCTGATGGCCTGCATTGGAAAATCCAATCATTATACTACGGAGGATGGTGGGTTCCGTTGCCGTATGCAAATGGAAGATTATGCAATAATTGATCGGGAAGTTTACGCTACATGGTTGGTTGAAACCGCGAACCATACTATGCGCCGAATCGATGCTCTAGGAAAGGCGCAATCAGCTGAAACAACGGATTCGAACGCACTGCGTGATGCGGGTGTTCCAGGGGATTTGGTCGATGGACTCGGCCTCGCAATGAACCATTACGGTGATTGGGATGCAGAGGGTTACAAAGTTGGAGTTCTCCAAGCACTCAGTGCAGCCGAGGGACGTGTAATTTCATTTGAGGAACACGAAGCCTCTCCTCCGGCCCCTGAAGAGACCGAGACGGAGAACGAGGATGCTGCCGAAGAATCCGCTGAATCCACACCGACCTCGAAAGGAGATTTGAATATCGAGACCGTGGTTCTCGAGATTATTGCAGAACATGCTGGCGATGAAGGCATCGATTATGATTCGATTATGAAACATTGCGCTCAACGCGGATTGACTGACGAAGATTCCATCGAGGATATGATTTACTCCCTACGGGATGATAAATGCGAGATTATGGAACCTCGATTCGGTTGGTTTAAGCCAATGTGAGAGCCGTCCCATAGGGACGGTTCCCCCCCGCTAGTTTCAAGGTCGTTCCATGGTGCTGCCCCATTGAGGCGTGGCCATGGCACAAGCGGGTACAGTGTTTCTCCGAGGGTTCGAGGGGGACTGGCTGCAATTTGACAATTGCCATATTTCAGTCAACATTCGCCGCAGAATCACCCGTGAAGTAAAGCGCGGCGGCGAGGGCGATGATTTGGTCGATGAAGGCGCCGAATCCGCTGTTTACACGATGGAAGGACACCTCGGAATCTCTGGTTACCGCGAGGTCTTGGAAATATTTCGTAGTGCCGAAGTCTGGTTACTTGATCCCTTCACAGAGACCGAGATAAAAGTCGCATTCCACCGTCTTCAGTATGACGGCGATGATGGCGCCTATTCCTTTGAGTTAATCGAGGATGTGATTTAGATGGCAACCAACGCCCAGGAATCAGCCGATCTACTCTACGCCATGCGCGCAGTTATGGTGATGCTAGGGTCTGGAATCGGACTTGAAGCTGCAATGCAAATGATTGGAAGAGGTGGCTATGGCGTGATTTCGAAAGATTTCCGCGAGGTCATCGACAATCTCCAACGCGGCGCGAAGTTGGAACAGGAATTCTCACGGCTTAGTACGAAAGCCAGTAGCAAGGGATATTCACGATTCCTCAACACGCTGAGGACCAACGTCACCAGTGACACCGATTTGGTTCGTGCACTGACTCAGCAGTCAGATCGCGAAGAAGAGGAGCGCAATGATAAATTGGCAGATTACATCGAAAAATTATCGGGTATGCCTACAATCTTGTTGACATTCGGAATGCTATCTCCGATTATTTTCGGTATAGGTGCAATGTTGCCTGTTATCGCCCCAGGTGCGATGAGTCTCCCGGGCATGGGGATGTTGAGTACCGTCAAAGCTCTATTCGGCCCGGTGTTGTTCATCACGTTGATTCTGATGGTATTGGTGGGCTACAAGGCCCATTCAAGTGATCCAGGGGTGATTTGATGCAATTGCTTTGGAATTTTTATGAATTATTGGGCCAGAGTCTTTTCCTCGTTCTCATCGTTCCCCTTGCACTCCCTTGTCTTGCTGGAGCCATGCCCGGATTCCTTGAACGCCGCCGCCGCCGCCAGTTAGAGGAAGCCCTCCCCGAAGTTCTAGAATCGATTTCAACCAGTATTGGTGCGGGCCTTGGACTTCAACAGGCTTTGACTGAAATATCTCGACACCGACAAGATGAAACTGGAAAGTTGTTGAGTCAGGCCATCGAACGCTCGCGTACTACGTCATTCGATGCCGCATTGGCCGAATATGCAATCAACAGCCGTAGCATCCTCATTCAGCGTGTCGTCAATCTCTTGTCTACCGCTATGGAACAGGATGCGCCATTGGGGGAGGTCACTAACTCGATGTCCGTTGAATACGATCGTTTGAACAAACTCATCAATGTCAGAGAGAAGGAGATGACTGGACAATCCTTCCTGATTCTCATGCTGATGTGCCTCCTCCTCCCAGGGGTAATGGGATTCATGTTCGCAGTCTTCGGCCTTGCTGCTAGCGGGGCCTACTGGGGCGACATTCACGGTGTGATGATGCCCTATCTCATGGCTTCGGCCGCTCTCAGTGTCGTCATTTCGGGTCGAATGCTCGGACGAACCAAGCAGGCGTTGTGGTGGATTCCATTTTGGGCTACCATCTCTGCCCTGCTCTACATAGGTCTGTTCGAAGCGATTCAGAACGGGATGGCGTGAGGTGAAAAATAATGTCAGAATCTGTACTTGCTCGCTACGGCCCAGTGACGATTTACATGGAACCTGGACACCCCAGCCCCATGTATCATTACGATGGACAAGCCGCTGACAATCCGTATGGCGAATTGGCCATTCTGCTAGAGGACGACCAACTTGAAGAGGTCATGTACAATGGTGGAGCTCAATGCGTGAAGGTGGCCCATCGCAATTTTGGAATCTGTCGAACAAACGTCTGGATGAGTGATGATCAAGGGGTAATGGTCGCCAAGAACATCGCAGCATTCACCAATGTCCCCCTAGGAAATGGACCTGGTCTGGTCCCTCTTTTCGACGGTCGTTTGCCTGACGGATCTCGAGTCAATGGCACACTCCCTCCTATATCACCCGATGGTCCGACACTCACCATTCGAAAGTTCAGAGAAGATCCGATTACCATCATTGATTTGATGAATTGGGGGACAATCAACAGCCGATTAGCAGCCATGATGTGGGTTTGGGTCGAGGGCCTAAACGCCCGTCCTGCAAACTTCGTCATCGCAGGAGGCACAGGTTCCGGTAAGACGACCACTCTCAATTGTCTTGGAATGTTTATCCCCTGGGACAAACGCCTCCTCACGGTAGAGGATACTGCAGAACTGCAGGTGTACCACGACCACTGGTTGCGAATGGAAACACGTCAAGAACGTCCAGACGGAACCAGTTCAATCTCGATGGATGATTGCTTGAAATCAAGTCTCCGCATGCGTCCAGATCGCATCATTGTGGGTGAGGTTCGCGGCCCAGAGGCCGCCACCCTATTGACAGCGATGAACACTGGTCACGATGGCTCGTGTGGAAGCCTTCACTCAAACACTGCTGCTGAGACAGTCACCCGACTCACCAGTGCACCGATGAACGTACCCCCCATCATGCTGACGGGGCTTGACCTCATCATCATGCAGAGCCGCGTTCACAAGGGTGGAAAGATGCTGCGTAGAATTACCGAGGTTGCTGAGATTTCAGGTATGGAGGGGAACAAACCCCGACTCAACCCGATTTGGAAATATGAACCATCAACCGATAAGATCGTTGAAACGGGAGTCCCTAGCAAATTCAGAGAGACACTCTGTTCTTCGGCCGGCATCCGAGCATCGGATTTCGAAGCGGCCATTCAGATGCGTGAGCAGATTCTAATCGATCTTCAGGCAGAGGGTCGCCGCAGCATCGAGGATGTCACGAAGATTTTCCAATCGTATTATTCAGC
>Ga0208765_1000637_pt1 | contig 23036 bp, 24 predicted proteins | sample ETNtaG_2_FD_185783 | JGI IMG/M metagenome (GOLD analysis project Ga0208765, IMG submission 185783) | Marine microbial and viral communities from oxygen minimum zone, Eastern Pacific Ocean - ETNP201406SV203 (SPAdes) (version 2) | ecosystem: Environmental > Aquatic > Marine > Oceanic ...
GTCGGCGTCTAGCGCAAGGGACTCTGGCTACAGGCTGTCCACTCGGTTTTTCGGTAAGCCCCTAAGGGCGAAGACCATCCCAGAAAGTTGCCTAACCGAACGGAGGTCAAGCTGCCTCCAACGAAGCGACCCGGACCAAGAACTCAACACAGGGCCAGCCGTATCGAGCCGGGCCTACTAGGCAAGACTGGGGTCGTGAGCGACAAGGACAAGAGGGGCGCCGAGTCCCGAATCGCTTACGAGACCGAGCTGGATCCACAGAGGAGCACCCATCTCGGCATCTGGCGAGACGAGCATGACGAACTCACCCGGACATTCTTTGACTGGGAAGTGCCTGGCCTGCCCGAACAGGTCCGAGATGCGATTGCCGCCGGACCAAGAGAGGACCTCGAGGGGATGAACCTCGAGAACCTCTCAGACCTCCTGAAGCCGAACTACCTCCCCCTCGAGACCGGCTTCGCTATCTGTCCGAACGGTGAGCTCAGTATCGCCATCAGGACTTCATGGCCTGGCACCACACCCGAGATGATCGACTGGTGGTTCGGCTGGCACATAGCCCGCACGGAGCGATACAAGCTATGGCACCCTCAGGCTCACTTATTTGCTCAGCCCCGGTACGACCTCAGCGACGTGTCGGGACTGACTGACCGGGAGCGCTATATCGGCAACACCTCATGGGTTGACGAGTACATCGGTCCGCTACCAACCCGGCTCGCCATCACGTTCCACGATCCGAGCGAGATCGGCCTAGACGCCGAGTTGCTCGACGACGCCAACTACGGAACCGTGATCTGCGCGACCACCGGGAGCAGCGACGACAAAAGCGGTGCTCAGAAAGGTCGACTCATCCACGCGGTCCGCCGCACAGGAAAAGGATGCGAGATGCGCAGTCGGTTCATTCTTCCAGCAGGCACACCCGATCTCCTCGGCCCACTCCTGATCGATCACTGCTACACCGAGATGACGCACCTCGCCGGCTTTCTTCCCGACCTCCATGCGGCCGTGAACGCCAGCGACTAACCCGTGATTCCAGGATGATCGAAATCGTCCTGACCCAGCCCACCCTGTCCTCGAGGACATGATCGACGGGACCTCCGCTGGATTCTGCGCTCAGTGATATACCCCCAGGACAGGTTTCGATCTCCACGGGGGTTTCAGTCGCCTCCGAGAGGAGTTGTTGTGAGTTGAGCGAAGCTTGCTGTGCTAGTTCTCCACTTCAACTCCGCCGTGTCTTGTCAAGCGGAGTTTGGTCATCGGTTCAGACGCGTAGGGATCTGCCCGTGGGGCGTCCTTGAATCGTTCACGTGCTGACATGGGTATCGCACCGTCTTCATCTACCAGCCCGTAGTGGGAACCCAGATCTGTAGTCCAGTGGACTCGACCAGTCATTTCGAACCGGCCTTGGTCTGCAGCAACGGCGGCTACCACCCTCCCTACAAAGATTGGTGTTTCGACGCCCTCGGTCAGGACCGGGGCACCTGCAGATGCTTGGTCTTGGATGAACTCAGTACGAACAGGTCCAGGTCTGAGGCCGATCACAGAGACACCTTTCGATAGGAGTTCTAAACCGAGATCGTGGGTCATGCGATCTAGTGCAGCCTTTCCAATGCTGTAGGCAGCATTAAATAGGTAAGTCAACCCTGCAGGGCTAGTGATGTTGAAGATCATCGAACCCTCGTGCTGCAACAACAAAGGGGCGGCACTTCGAGAAGCCACATAGTGCGAGCGAAGTCCGATTCCGACTTGGCCGTCCCAGATTTCCAGCGGGTGTTCCCAGAAACCTCCTTCCCAGGCGGGAGGGTCGGGAATCTTGAAAACGTTGTTCACGAGGATGTCCAAGCCGCCGTGTTCCGATTCCACGAGTTCAAATAGTCCGTCAATCTCGCTGTCAACAGCGTGATCAACTTCAACGGCATGGCCTTGGCCGCCAGCTAGCGATACGAGTTCTGCAGTCGTGTCAATCGTGCGGTCACCGCTTCCTCTAGTACGGCCCGTCACATACACCGTCGCGCCCGCCTCACCGAGTCCGATTGCGATTCCCTTGCCGATCCCCCGACTAGCACCTGTAACCACTGCGACTTGTCCGGCGAGCGGAGCTGTTTGATTCATCTGAGAAATCCTCCAAGTTCTGGGGGTGTTGCGTCTCTTGGGACAGGATTCCATCCCCAGCAGTGAAACGCACAGGTCAAAGTGGCTATCCGGCTGGCTGGTGAGTCCAGTTGAAGTTCAGACACTTCACTTGGGATGCCTCAAGGCCTAGTGCTACCGTCCGCACGCGATTAGGGGGTCCAACTTGTCGGACGCAGACAACTCGATCTTCTCGTCCGCGCGTTATTCCGGGACCCGTGCACCGATCGAAGACGCCACGCCCCTGCCGCCTGACGTCTACTTTTCTCAGGAGTGGTACGACCGCGAGATTGAGACAATCTTCCGGAAGCGTTGGCTCGTCGCTACTCGTGAAGAAGAGATCCCCAATCCGGGCGATTACGTCCGGTTAGACATCGTGGGTGAACCGTTGTTGATCGTCCGCGATGACGAAGGCCAGGTTCGGGCCCTGTCGGCATCCTGTCGCCATCGCGGTTCGGAGTTGATGGCTGGCCACGGGAACTGCCGCAAAATCGTGTGCCCCTACCACGCGTGGACCTACTCGCTTGAAGGGAAGTTGCTTGCGACGCCGTCAATGAAGGAAGCAAGAGGATTTGACAAGTCGGACCACAATCTTCCCAGTGTGCGTGCTGAAACCTGGGGGGGATTCGTATTCATCAACCTTGACCCTGATGCCGTCCCACTAATGGAGTCACTCGGCGGACTCGTTGACCGCCTGGCCAGTTATCGGCTCGAAGAGATGAAGGTCACCAAAAAATGGGAGAACCGGTTCAACGCGAACTGGAAGATCTGGGTGGAGAACTCCCGGGAGGGCTACCACGTCCCGACCGTGCACCGCGGATCCCTTGACACCTTCTACCCCGGTGCCGTTCGAACCGTCTTCCAAGCTGAGGGCGAGCCGATGGTGTACACGATCAACAGCAGCGACAACGAAAACGGCCTCTACGTCCCCCGGAACCACACCCTGCCCTTTGTCGACGGCCTCTCAACCCAAGACAACGAGAGCACCCACTTCATCATCCATTACCCGCACCTCCTCTTAAACGTTCCTCCCGACCGGATCACGTTTCACCAGTACTTCCCAGAGGGACCCGAATGGACACGGATCATCTCGTGGTGTTGCTTTCCACAGTCCACGATCGACCTGCCGGAGTTCGAGACCGAAGTCGAGGAGAAGTACTACCCCTCGATGGATGTGTTTCTCGCCGAGGACAAGGGAGTATGCGAGATCGTTCACCGCGGTATCGGCGGACAACTCGCCAAATTGTCGCAGTACTCGCCGACGGAGGAACGCACCGTTCACGAGTTCTCCAACTACGTGCTCGACCATGTTCTCGGCCCGGCGAACAGCCGATGAGCAGGACGTTGAAGTGACCACCCGCGAGAACATCTCCATACCTAACGTCGCTGAACCAGCCGATCCACGGGCGGGCTCACAATGCACCCGCAAGGGCAATTTGTTGTTTATCTCCGGCCAGATCGCCTTCGACGACGGAGAACTGGTTGGACCCGACGACCCGCTTGAGCAGTGCCGCCAGTGCCTTCGACATATCGAAAGTTACGTCTCTGCAGCTGGCGGAACACTCGATGACGTGGTGTCGCTCGATATCTTCCTCACCGATATCCGATACCGGCCGGCCGCAGGCCAAGCCCGGGCAGAGTTCTTCAACGAGCCTGGCCCCAGCGCCACGGTCGTGGGCGGAGTAGACCTTGCCTTTGAAGGGCTTCTGGTGGAGATCAGCGCTCGCGCTGTCCTGTCCTGAAAACCATGAAAGACGGGTGGGCGCAGACTGTTCTGGGGCCGGTTGACGCCACAGATCTCGGCATCACACTGGCTCACGATCACGTCCTCATGGACGGTTCGTTCATGTATGTCGATCCACCAACCAGTGCCGATCAGCATCTCGCCGACGAGCAGATCACGCTCGATAACCGGGGTTGGGTTGCTTACCACTGGACGTCAAGTCACCACAATGTGCATCTCGATTCCGAGGAGGTGGCAATCACAGAGTTACAGCGGTTCGTCGCTGCTGGCGGACGCACTGTCGTGGATCCCACCAACAAGGGCCTTGGCCGCGATGCGGAACCCCTCGTCCGCATCGCGAAAGAAACAGGCGCCCACATCATCATGGGTTCCGGCTACTACCTGGGCGGCACGCACCCTCACGACATGAGTGACCGGGCGATGGAATCCATTACTGAAGAGATCGTGACCGACATCCAGGTCGGGATCGGCAATACCGAAGTGAAAGCTGGACTGATTGGCGAGATCGGCTGCACGTACCCCTGGCTGCCCAACGAGCAGAAGAGCCTCCGGGCCGCAGTGGCCGCTCAAGTCGAAACCGGAGCACCCCTCATGGTTCATCCCGGCCGTGACCCAGCATCGCCCGTGGAGATCGTGGAGATCGTGGATCAGGAAGGTGGCGACCTCAACCGCACGATCATCTGCCACATAGACCGCACCTGCACCGACCGGTCCTGGCTCAGCGACATGGCGGCCACTGGCTGCTATTTGGAATACGACCTGTTCGGTAACGAGAGCTCGTGGTACCCGCCCAACCCGAAAGTCGACATGCCCTCTGACGCCGAACGAATGGAGGTCGTGCTCTGGCACTTTGAACAGGGCCTAGAGGGCAAGGTGCTCCTGTCACACGACATCGCCACCAAGCATCGGCTTCACGCTTACGGCGGTCTCGGATACGACCATCTGCTCACCAACGTCGTACCCCGTCTGCGCCAGCGGGGATTATCCGAAGCAGAGGTCAACACGCTGGTAATTGATAACCCGGCTCAGATATTCGGATTTTCATTACCGGAAGGATCTCTGAGGTGAAGGTTGCATTTAGGGCGTCGCTCAATCTGCTGTGATTAGACCGGTGAGAGACCACCGGCCGGTGCCGTGAAGACCTCTGCCTCCGTCCTAGTTGTCGGCGTCTCGATCCTGGTCGGAGTTCTTGTGGCTCTCGCTGGGAGCTCCGGGGGCCTTCGATGGAGCGGCTTCCCGATCTTCGCGTGGGGCGCTCTCCTGATCTTCTTGGTGCAGTGGGCCGTGTTCGTTCCTTCATGGTTTGCCCACACGGAGCACTTCTTCGACTTGACGGGGTCTCTCACATATCTCGCCGTTATCACCCTCACCCTGCTCTCCCGTGGCCCCGTGACTCCCTATTGCCTGCTGGTTGCTGCCATGGTCGCGGTTTGGGCGTTACGGCTTGGGACGTTCCTCGCGGCTCGCGTCAGAGCCGCTGGTTCCGACTCCCGATTCGATGTCATGAAACACCGGTTCGCCTGGTTCCTTATGACCTGGACGCTGCAGGGACTCTGGGTTCTGTTGACCGCCGGGGCAGCCTTAGCCGCCATCACCAGTTCCGAAGACCGGCAAATCGACGCCCTGGCCCTCCTAGGGATAGGACTCTGGGCGTTTGGCTTTGGCATCGAGGTCACAGCCGACGAGCAGAAGCGCAGGTTTCGTGCACGGCCCGAGAACTTGGACCGCTTCATCGCTACTGGTCTCTGGGCGAGATCCCGGCATCCCAACTACTTCGGAGAGATCCTCCTCTGGTTTGGTGTGGCCATCACGGCCTTCCCTTCACTTTCGGGTTGGAGCACGGTGACCTTGGTCTCGCCCCTCTTTGTCTGGTTACTCCTGACTCGGGTCAGCGGAGTCCCGCTCCTCGAGGCGACGGCCGATCGGCGTTGGGCCGGAAACCCGGAGTACGAGGCCTACAAGGCGGCCACCCCACTACTCCTGTTCAGGGTGCGATAGATGATCCAGCCGATTCCGAGGTGCTTGTAGTCGCCTAGAAGTCGAAGTTCGTCGAGCTCTGAGATGACCAGGTGCCCGACTCGGGCGTCTAGCTAGCCGCGGGAATCAGACGGTTTGGCGGTACCGAGATGGGCGCTGGCCAAGATCCTGCTGGCTTCGATCAGGACAACTCTTCGGTCGTCGCCGCGATCCTTCGGGGGCCGGTAACGGGCGGTATACGCGGCGATTGCATCGGCGCAAATTCCCGGATCGCTGGTTACCCGGGCGACCCCTTCGATGGTGAGCCAGCGCCCACCATCGACCTGGCAGATGGAACCAAGGAGGAGCCCTGACTCGAGCAGTCTCACTTTCACGCTTCCCGACCACGTGATGACTCGGGCCGATCCCGTGTCGCCGTCCCACGTGAAGCCCACCGGCGTGGAGTGGGGACGGCCGTTGGGTTTCACGAGAGTGAGTACGGCCAGGTGCCGCTCACCCACGAAGTCCTCGAACGCAGGCCCGGGATCTGGAAGTGAGAGCGTCGTCATGCTTGGAGGCTCAGCCGGCCCGGTACACCGGTAACCATCCAGCTGACTTGTGAAGGCCAGTGAACTGTCGAGGGTGCCGCTGATCGAGCTCCAGTTGGACGAGGGGGTCGTGGTTGATGCCAAGAGCGGCGGCCACGAGTGGTTTACAGAAGGGAATGATCAACACGTGGGGCCTTCCTCGAGTATGCCGGCGAGTCGCCGGAGGTTCCGTCGCCAGATAAACGCCAGGACCGGGCGTGCCAGTGCAGCGGTCACGCAGCCCCCCGCCCACAAGGGAAAGGAGAGTTCTTCTTCCCAGATAAAGGTCGTCCCGCCGTCGGTCTGGTCTTCGAGGCGGAACCTGCCGACTCCGGTGACGAGGCCATGATGCTTGACTCCCATCAGACGGCCCTCCTCCCAGTCGGTGACGGCCATCCGGTCGAGCGTTCGGAGTGGTCCGACTCGGGTCTCGCACTCGAACGTCGTCCCCACTCCACTTGCTTGCTCCGAGGTAAGGCGAATCTTGGCGGCATCTGCCATCCAGTCAGAGTGCCGACGGACGTCCGCAACCGCCTCCCAGACGACATGCCGGGGGACACCGATACTGATGCTCGATACGAATTGGGCCATCAATCCACTCCTCGGAACTCCAAGTTGGTGGTGGCGATCTGGCGAACGCCGCACATATTGTCTTAGGAGTTCGCTGACTGCCCATCCGCTGGCGTCGCATCTACGAGGAGGAAAGTGGTATGCGTACGGTTGCGGTGACTGGCGCCTCGGGGCTGATCGGAACCGCCCTGACAGCTGCCTTGGAGAAGCGCGGTGACCGGGTTGTCCCCATCGGCCGACGCCCAACCGATGGTGGCGTGGTCTGGGATCCGGGTGCGCGCCAGATTGACGAGACAACCCTCGACGACATTGACGCCGTTGTCCACCTGGCAGGTGAGCGTATCGATGGCCGGTGGACGGCAACCAAGAAGCGGAGGATCCTCGACAGCCGCGTGGAGGGAACTGAGGTACTGGCCGGAGCATTGGCCAACCTGGATCACCCACCGGCTGTCGTGGTGTCGGCCTCCGCAATTGGCTTTTATGGCGACCGCGGTGACGAAGAACTCACCGAGGATTCACAGCCGGGGACCGGCTTCCTGGCTGAGGTTTGCGAACGCTGGGAGGCGGCGGCAGCACCGATTGCCTCGCCCGACACTCGCCTCGTGCTGGCCCGAACCGGCATCGTGTGCACACCCGACGGTGGCGCACTAGGACGGATGCTGGCCCTGACCCGACTGGGCCTTGGTGGCCGTCTCGGCAACGGTCGGCAGTGGTGGCCATGGATCACACTCGAGGACGAAGTTCGGGCCCTCCTCCACCTGTTGGACACACCAATCGTCGGCCCTGTGAACCTGGTAGCGCCCGGAATCTGCCGCAACGCCGAATTTGTTCGCTCCCTCGCACGGGCTCTCCGGCGTCCAGCGGTGCTCCCAGCGCCCGCCCTGGCACTACGAGCCGCCCTCGGTGAGATGGCGAACGGGCTGCTGTTAGCCAGCGCCAGGGTTCGACCCGCCCGCCTGGAGGACTCTGGATTCAAATTCAAGTCCCCGGACCTCGCCTCGGCAATAACCGAGTTGCTTTCTCCGGGTCGGCCGAGGTTCTGACAACTCGACACTTTTCTGTGTAGGACACCGAAGTTCGAGCTCGCCAGTCCGCCGCCGGCCAGGAAACCGGTCAGGCCAAGGTGAGGCCTCCGTCGATGACTACCACGTCTCCTGTCTGATAGCCGGTGCGGAGTATCCCGAGCACCGCTGCCGCACAATCTTCAGGCGTTGCTGAGCGACCGAGTGGAGCCCGTTCGGAAACCGCCTCATGGATTGCATCCCAGGTCTCTGTCCACGGTGTCTCAACGAGCCCTGGGGCTACGGCATTCACCCGGATCTCGGGGCCAAGAACGTTCGCCATGAGACGGGTGAGGTGGTTGATGGCCGCTTTTGAAACCGAGTAAGGGATGGAGCTCCCGACTGCCCGGAGTCCGGCGATCGAGGTGATATTCACGATGTTGCCGTCACCGCTGGCCTTCAATGCCGCGACTGAGGCCCTGCTGAGATACCAGGTGCCGAAAAGGTTTACATCGATTACGCGCCGAAACACCTCCTCGGAAACAGATCCAAGATCCTGGTGTGGGATGAGCTGCGTATAACCGGCGTTGTTAACGAGGATGTCGAGTTGCCCGAAGGTTTCGAGGGTCGCTTCCACCAGTCCGATGCATTCGGACTCGCTGCTTATATCGGCGCGGTGGTAGCAGGTGGAGTTGCCCAACTCGGAAGCCAGAACTTTTCCGGCTTCTACCGAGGAGGAGGAGTTGAGAATGACCTTCGCTCCGGCTGCAACGAGCAGACGTGCCGTGGCCTCACCTATCCCGCTCGTGGATCCCGTGACAATCGCGACCTTGTTGTCGAACTCGCCCATCGGGCCTCCACTCGTATCTGTTGAGCGTGCACCCTTACAAGGAGAGGTCGGAGGTTCAAGTCCCTTTGCACTCGCCAGAAAACACTGTGGTCAGAGGGCCACTACAGGCGGCCCGAACTAGTCTCTCGAGCAGCGGATTGTGATGCCTGACCGAGAGGCTGGAGGGCTGTGGGACCAAGAGTCGGACCGGATCGGTTGTTGTACGAACGGCGTGTCATAGCGCCCTACACGGGAGCGATCGGCTGGCGGAGTTTGTTCAACATCGCGTGGTGTGTGTCCGGCTGGGTGCTGGTCGTCAGTCTCGAACTCGCCGGGAAGATTCCGTTGTGGCTGGGGATGTTTCTTGCTGCTGTATTCCTCCAGGCCTGCTACATGCCTATGCATGAATCGGTTCACAAGACGCTGTCAGGAGGAAGACGCTCACTGGTATGGGTTGATCGAACGGTCGGGGCATTGGCCGGATGGCTGCTTTGTGAGTCGTTCAAAGCACACCGGATCACACATTTGAAACACCACACCCACACAAACGATGAGGCCGATCCTGATGTCCTGAACTCAAAGGGGTCACCCCGTCAGATACTCGGCCGAGTGGTGGCTGGAACCATGCTCTACCCGCTTGGGCCACTTTTCGCTGCGGTCCCGCCACTACGACGCCTGATCCCTAGCGGCTTGGCGACCCGGATGGGGCACATGGCTGAACTTCGTGGTCCGGAGGCGGGGGCGGCGGCCCGCCCGGTAGCCCTCAGCCACTTCGCGCTACTCCTCCTTGGCACAATTTTCGGCTATGGAGAGTTGGTCTGGCTGCTCTGGTATCTCCCAGCATGGGCTGCCAGGTTCTGGTTGTCGCTGGTGTTTGGTTGGCTTCCCCATCACCCGCACACCGAAACAGACCGTTATCGCGATACCAGGGTGTTTACCTTTTTCGGTTCGACGTTCCTGATTCGGGGACACGACTATCACCTCTTGCACCACCTATTTCCGGTCGTGCCCCACTACCGGCTGCGGGCATTGTGGCGCGACATTGGCGAACACCTCAGCGAGCAGGGGGCGAGGATCGAAGGCCGTGCCGCCCGTTCCTTGTCGACGGATTCGGTCGCGACAACTTGAGACTGGCGTCTGCGGTCTTCGCCCCACCCCTCAGGGGCGGGGTCCAGGTTTCGGCGTTGATCGAGTGAGCTGGTTGCGCCGTAGATCGATGGTCTAGTCGCCTCGTACGAAAGACGCTGTTCTAGGTTCGGTCCGGTGAAGCAAAGTTCCGTCACGGAGGTCCTACTTGGGGTTGCGGCTGCAGCCCTGGCGGTTGCGGTCGGTGAGTTCGTCGGGGTCGCTTTCGGTGGCGTCTCACTGGTGGCATCGGTTGGCGATGTCGTTGTCGATGTTGCCCCCGGTTGGTTCGTCCGGTGGACGATCGGGCTTCTAGGTGCTGCTCAAAAGCCAGCACTCCTAACTGGGGTAGTTCTCCTCATCTTGTTGGTGGGGGCATGGACGGGCACAAGGGCCAAGTCCGCGAAGGGCCTGGTTAGTGCCGCTTATGTCACCTTTGGCCTAGTAGGAGTGATCGCAACTGCCCGGGCCGGATCAGGCGGCATCGGTTTGTTCGCAGTGGGTACAGCAGCGGTAGTCGGGTTGGTTGCTCTGAGACGCGGAGTTGGTCTCTTCGCTTTCGTTCCGGTTGAGGACGGACGTCCGTTATTCGAAGATCCGCGGGACAAGGTTGCTTCTCGGCGCGGTTTTCTGGTTTATGTCTCCGGGATGACGTTGGCTGCCGGGGCAATGGGATTCGGAAGCCGCCTCGTTGCCGACCGTGGGGCGGAGGAGATGCGCCGACGAGTGGTTATCCCGCGGGTTCGCCGAACGGCCACCGATCGGCCGCCTCCTACTTCGACCACGGAGGCGCCATGGACCGCACCGCCTTCTCTAACACCGTGGACGACGCCGAATGACAGCTTCTACCGCATCGACACAGCACTGGTGGTGCCAAAGGTGGATTCCGAGAGTTGGTCGCTTCGCGTAGATGGCATGGTCGAACGGGCAGTGGAGATCACCCTTGACGACCTGCTCGCCATGAACGTCGTTGATTCAGCGGTGACTCTGGCGTGTGTTTCCAACGAGATCGGCGGCTCACTGGTTGGTAACGCCGTCTGGACAGGCGTTCCCCTTGTTGACGTACTTGAACTCGCTGGTCCCACGGAATCAGCCGAACAGGTCATGGCCTGGTCAGTTGATTCTTTCAGTGCTGGGTTTCCGCTTTCAGCGCTGGACGGGGACCGAACCGCACTCGTTGCTTTTGGAATGAACGGGGAGCCCTTGCCGTTTCGACACGGCTTTCCGGCCCGTCTTGTAGTAGCGGGTCTCTACGGGTACATCTCGGCGGTGAAGTGGCTAGAGCGAATCGAGTTGACCACCAGCGAGGCTGCCGGGTACTGGATTCCTCGAGGGTGGGCTAAGGAAGCACCGATCAAGATTGCTTCTCGGATCGATGTGCCAAGCGGGCACCAGGCCAAGCCAGGTCGTCAGGCGGTCGCCGGGGTCGCCTGGGCGCCAGTGTCAGGCGTCGAGGGGGTTGAGTTGTCGGTTGACGACGGCCCATGGTTTGCGTGTCGTGTCCGCGGAGTTGACGCTCCCGGTCGCTCTGGCGATAGTTGGGTCCAGTGGTACACCGAGTGGGACGCCGAGCCGGGGTTTAGGACCCTTCGGGTTCGGGCACGAGACACCCACGGTCGCCTCCAGGCTCCTGGACCAAAGCCAATTGCTCCAGATGGCGCCGAGGGCTACCACAGCCGATGGCTAGTGGTTGCTTGATGGGCACCTTGGTCGAAAGAAGAGCCGAATACATGAGGCGAGTCGGGGGTCTGAGTCCCTCGTCGTCGACCTCAGGCCTGAAGCGACGCGCGGAAGGCGCCAACCTCTGGAATACTGCCCACATGCACACGCGTACCCTTCTCACGGCCACCCTCCTCACTGTTTCCCTCGCCGCTACCGGCTGTGGACTTTTGGAGACCAACGACGACGAAATGGAGACCCTCCGGGTGGAGATCATCCAACTTCGCGAGGACTTCATGGATCTGGAGGCCGAGGTGTCTCTGCTGGCTCGGGTGCCGGCTACCACTACGACGTCTGCCTCGTCGTCGGCCACTACCACGGCTGCGTCGGCCGCTAGAGCCACCACTACGACGTCTGCCTCGTCGTCGGCGGGCGCTCCCGCCGAGGAGGACCAGGCGTCCGTGCCCACCGTGCCGGTGGGTTTGAACGAGGAGGCCATCCTGACCGCCACCTACGAGTGGGGTCCGAGCGACCCGGCGGTCATCCTCCAGGAACTCCTGGGCGTCACCGCTGACGGCTGGTACGGCAACGGGACCCGAGCAGCGCACGTCGCCGAGCTTGGGGCACGCGGTCTGTCTGTCGACGGGGTGCCGTCGCCGCCCACCACCACGGCGGCTACCGAGGCTCCGGCCGAGACGACTGAGGCTCCGGCCGAGACGACTGAGGCTCCGGCCGAGACGACTGAGGCTCCGGCCGAGACGACTGAGGCTCCCGCGGAGACCACTGAAGCCCCGGCCGAGACAACCACCACAGCGGCCGGCTGATTACGGGCGGTCACGCCGCCTCATCACAAACCGGTCGACGACCGGAAGGCGTTCAGGATCCGATGATGTTGTGCTCGGGGCCGTACGGGAATCCGGTGATGTTCTCGGTTCCGTCTTCGCCCACGATCAGGATGTCATGCTCCCGGTAACCGCCGGCTCCAGGCTGGCCGTCTGGGATGGCGATCATGGGCTCCATCGATACGACCATCCCCGGCTCGAGGACCGTTTCGACGTCCTCTCTGAGCTCCACCCCGGCCTCCCGGCCGTAGTAGTGGCTGAGTACCCCGAAGCTGTGGCCGTAGCCGAACGACCGGTATTTCAGTAGGTCGTACGACCGGTAAATGTCGTTCAGTTCAGCGGCGATGTCGCAACAGCGAGCGCCCGGCCGGATCAGGTCCAGGCCCCGCTCGTGGACCTCCACGTTGACCTCCCACAATCGCAGGTGTTCGGCGGAGGTGACGTGATCGCAGAACAGGGTGCGTTCTAGGGCCGTGTAGTAGCCGAAGATCATCGGGAAGGTATTGAGCGACAGGATGTCACCGGTCTCGACCAACTTGTTGGTCACCGGGTTGTGGGCACCGTCGGTGTTGATGCCGGACTGGAACCAGGTCCAGGTGTCCATGAGTTCCACGAATGGGAAGCTGGCGGCGATCTCGCGGACCATGGTTTGGGTGGTGGCCAGGGCCACCTCGTGCTCAGGCACCCCAGCGACCACGGCGTTGACGCAGGTCTCGGCACCCAGGTCGCAGATTCGGGCGCCGTGGCGGATCAGGTCGTGTTCCTCAGCCGACTTGACGGTCCGCATCCACATGGTCGCCGAGCCGATGTCCACGAGTTCGACACCGGGTAGGGCGGTCTCAAGGGACCGGAACTGATCGACTGACAGATGGTCGAGTTCCACGCCCAGGCGGGAGGCGCCGTCCGTGAGGTCGCGGACGGCCTGGTAGTAGTTATCCCGCCGCCAGTCCGAGTAGACGAGATTGTCCCCGTGGGTGCGTCTCCACGGTTGGCCGCCGTCGATGCCGGCCGAGATGGTGGTGGCGTTCTCTCCGTCGATCACCATCCCGTATTTCCGGCCGAAGTAGCAGAAGACCCAGCCCGAGTAGTAGCAGATGTTGTGGTACGAGGTCAGAAGGCAGGCGTCGATGTCCTCTGCGGCCAGGTGATCCCTGAGGGCGCCCTGTCGGCGATCCATCTCGGCAGCCGAAAACGGGGACCATTCCTTGTCACCCCAATGCCATCGGGCGACATGGACCATGTCATCGGTACGGGCGGTGTCCATCGGTGCCTCCTCTGGTTTTTGGGGACGGCAAAACGGTTAACGGATCACCTCGTCGGTGGTCTGCGACATCCACTGGGGTGGCGAGACTACCTACCCAATCCAGTTACCAGACGGTCGACCATCTCGTCCAGGACAGCCGTGGAGGTTCCGAAGGTGAACCGTACGTGTCCCTCGCCGCCTACACCGAACAGCGGACCGTTCTTGCCGCGCACCCCGGTTCGTTCCCGAAGCCAGGTGGCGGGTCGGTCGCCGGGTTCGAGGGACGAGAGGTCCAGCCAGGCCAAGAAGGTGGATTGAGGGAGGTGGACTCGTACCTTGGCCAACTCGTCGCCGATACGGCCGACGAGCCGTTTCCGGTGACTGTCGAATAGAGCCACCAGGGCGTCGGTCCACTCGTCGCCCTCCTCCCAAGCGACAGTCGCCGCTTCACAACCCAACCGGTTGATACCCCCGAGGAGTTGTGCCGGGACGCCGAGGAAACGACGGTGGAGGTCCTCGTCGGCGAAAGACGCCACGGCGGCCCGAAGACCGCCGATGGCAAAGGTCTTGATACCTGAGGTCAGGGTGACCGTCCGCTCACCGGCTCCGGGGATGGTGGCTGTCGGCCGATGGGTGGCTCCCGGATAGACGAAGTCGCAGTGAATTTCATCCGAAGCGATGACCACGTCGTACCGGGTGCATAGGTCCACGATCTGGACGAGCTCCGGTTCGGTGAGGACACGGCCCGTCGGGTTGTGGGGGTGGCAGAGCACGAGGAGTCGGATTCCGGGATCGACGCTTAGGAGGTGCTCTAGGTGGTTGAGGTCGTAGTGCCAACCGTCCTCGTCGTGTACCAGGGGCCAGTCGACCACGCGTCGTCCCGTAGTTCGACCGATGTCATTGAACGGAAAATAGATGGGGGGAGTGAGGACGACTGCGTCCGTGGGGCCGGTGAAGGCTTCCACGCTGGCCCACACCCCCTGAAGGACCGAGGCGGTGGCCACGACCAGTTCAGGGTCTGGGGCCCAACCGTGTCGCCGTGACGACCACCCGGAGAACGCCTGGGCCATGGCCCCGAAACGGTCGTGGTAGCCGGTCCCTCCCATTTCGACGATGTCGCGCAACCGGTCGGTGATTCCGGGGAAGGGCCCGAGGTCGTGTTCGGCTACGAACGCCGGGAGCACGGACGGTGCCTCGTCCGTCCACTTGTAACCACCCAAGGCCACTTTCCTAGCCACGTCGACGCGGTCGAGGTCTTCAGGACGGATCGTCACGGCGGCGATGGTAGCCCCGGCCCTTCGCGCGTCCCGGTGTACGCCCGGAGATCAGCGGGCGATATGGACTGGTCGACCGGCTAGACCCAGGGCAGCTTCCATGAGCGACTCGCCGAGGGTGGGGTGGGCGTGGATGGTGCCAGCCAGGTCTTCTACGGTGGCTGCGGTCTCTACGGCTAGTGCAGCTTCGCCGGCCAACTCGGCCACATGGGCACCGACCGCCTGTACGCCGATCACTGTGCCGTCGCCGTCAGCTACCACGGTGACCATGCCCTCTGACTGTCCAAGGGTGCGAGCCCGACCCGAGGCACTAAGCGGGAATCGGAAGGCAGATGGCTCTAGGCCGGCGGCAATAGCGGCTTTCTGGTCCAGGCCCACCACCATCACCTGAGGGTCGCCGAACACCACCATGGGCACGCCAGCTGGATCGAAGGCCGCCGGTCGGTCACAGGCGGCGTCGGCGGCCACCTCGGCCTCCGCTGTGGCCTTGTGAGCCAGCGCCGGTCCTGGTGTTAGGTCACCGATGGCAAATACGTCTCCGGTTGCTCTCCGGTCGGGGGTCACCTGAACCAGACCACTGCTGGTGATGGTTGCTCCGGCCATGTCGAGGGCCACCGTGTCTGAGTTGGGACGGCGCCCGACCACCACGCCGATCCGGTCGGCGGGCAGTACCACTTCTCCGTCCGGACCGGTGGCGACTAGGCCGTGCTCGTCAGTGCCGATGGCCCGGTGAGAGAGGCACAGTCCGACTCCCAGGCGGCGCAGGCCTCGGCTTACCTGTCGGCCGATCCGGGTATCAAAGCCGGGGAGGATGCGGTCTTCGGCTTCCACAATTGTCACCTCGCTGCCCAGCTTGGCGAAGGCACAGCCCAGTTCAACTCCGACGTAGCCACCGCCCACTAGGACCAGGTGCTCGGGAAGCTGGTCGATGAAGAGCAATTCTTCGGAGCCGACGACTCGGTCGCCGTCAGGAGGTAGATCGGGTAGTTCCACGGGTCGGGAGCCGGTGGCCACGATGGCGTGACGGTGTTCCAGGAACTCGACCGTGTCGCCGTGTTCGACAGCTACTCGGTCGGGTCGGGAGAACCGGGCGTGACCATTCAACACTCGGACTCCGGCGTCGGCAAGAAGGCGCGACACCCCATTGGTCAGGTCGTCGACCACTCTCTTCAGGTGGTCCCGGACGCGGGCCATGTCGACGCTTGTTGTGACGTCGACCCCCCAGGGTCGGACCCGATCTCCGAGAGCGTGGGCCTCGGCCACTTCGATGAGGGCCTTGGACGGGATGCACCCCACGTTCAGGCAGGTTCCACCCACTGCATGACGTTCCACCAGGGTTACCGAACGGCCTAGTCGGGTGCCGTGGAGAGCTGCCGCGTACCCGCCGGGCCCACCTCCGATCACCAGCAGGTCGACGGGGGTAGCTACCTCGCCGACGACCATGACCGTCAGTCTCCGACGAGCAGGTGGAGGGGTTCGATCAGGTCGTCGACCACGGCCTGTCGGAACGCTTCAGCCAGGTCGCCGTCGATGAGGCGGTGGTCGGCTCCCAGAACCACGGGAAGGGTCGGACGGGCCACCACCGCACCGCCCACGGCGACCGGCCGTTCAGCTACCGACCCGAGGCCCAAGATGGCCCCCTGTCCGGGTGGAATGATCGGGGTGGCAAAGCGACCGCCCAGCGACCCGTAGTTGGTGATGGTGAACGTGGCCCCCGACAGGTCAGTCGCCGCTAGGTCGTCGGCTCGGGCGCGGTCGGCCGCTTCGGTTATGGCCTGTGCCATGGCGAACAGGTCCAGGCCGTCGGCGTCGCGGACCACGGGAACCATTAGCCCCCGCTGGGTGGCTACAGCGATCCCCAGGTTGACCGAGTCGGGAATCACGATGGTGTCTGCCGGGTCTCCTTCGACATGTCCGTTGACCATCGGGAACCGTCGCAGCGCTCGAGCCGCCGCTACGGCGGCCACCACCAGGTGAGTGACCGTGTCGGCGCCCTGTCGGTCCATGGACCGGATGCGGTTGCGAAAGTCGACTAGGAGGGAGGCGTCGACCTCGTCCATGGTGTGGATGTGAGGGATTTGGGACCACGACTGGGCCATGTTGCGAGCCACCACACCACGGATGCCGCGGAGGTCGTGACGTCCTGCTTTCATCTGGCCCAACTCGGCGTGGATCGGAGAGATCGGAGGCCGGCTTACGGACTTTAGGGGTTCGGTAGCCGTCAGTTCTCCCGGGGTGGCTGCCGCTCGGACGTCGTCGGTGGAGATCCTTCCGCCCGGCCCCGACCCCCGGAGGGTGGTTAGATCTACGCCAACTTCCAGGGCCAGTCGCCGGGTGGCCGGCGAAGCCTTAACGCGACCTCTGAGTGGAACTGCGGCCAGCTGTGAGCCGGCGGGCGCTTCGGTGGTGTGGGCTTCCGTGGTGTCGGGTGTTTTGGCGGGTCGGGGAGCGTCCTGGCTGCCATCCGATCCATCGTCGATTTCGATCAGGACCTCACCGACCTGGATCCTCTCGCCTTCTGCGGCTCCCAGCCGCAGAACGGTGCCGGCTACCGGGGACGGGAGTTCGGAACTGGCTTTGTCGGTGAGCACTTCTACCAGGGGCTGGTCGCGGGTCACCAGGTCACCTACAGCTACCAGCCACTCCACGACTTCGGCTTCTTCGAGGCCTTCACCGATATCGGGGAGGAGGAACCGGTGGGCCACGTCGTCGTTCCGGTTAGGCCGTCTCGAGCGTACGACGCACCGCGGCGGTAATCCGAGCTTCGTCGGGCACGAAGACATCCTCCACCATGCCGACGGGGTAGGGCACGTCTAACCCGGAGACGCGCACGACCGGGGCTTCCAGCGACCAGAAGCATTCCTCGACGATGGTGGCCACCACCTCACCGGCGAAGCCGCCGGTCTGGGACGCCTCTTCCACGACCACGACCCGGCCGCAGTGGTCTACGGCTGCAGCGATGGCGGCCAGATCGAGGGGTACTAGGCAACGGAGGTCCAGCACGGCCACCGAAAGTCCCTCGTCGGCTAGGGCGTCGGACACCCGGCAGGCCACCTCCACCAGGTAGCTCCAGGCGATCACCACCAGGTCGTCTCCTTGCCGGGCCATTCGGGCTTCACCCAGTGGGACGAGATGCTCGTTGTCGGGGACATCGCCCTTGATTCCCCGGTAGCCGCGCAGTGGTTCTAAGAACAGCACCGGGTCGGGGTCGCGGATCGATGCGGACAGCAGTCCCTTGGCGTCAGAGGCGGTGGCTGGCATCACGACCTTTAGTCCTGGGATATTGGCCAACTGGCCTTCCAGGGAGTCGGAGTGAAGCTCGGGGGTCCGGACGCCACCACCGAACGGCGAGCGGATGGTGATGGCCGGCTCGAAGCGTCCCTGGCTGCGGTACCGGAGACGGGCCACCTGACCTGCCACCTGGTGCATGGCCTGGTAGGAGAAACCCAGAAACTGGATTTCGGCTACCGGGACGAGCCCGGACATGGCCAGACCGACGGCTGCTCCGACGATTACCCCCTCAGAGAGTGGAGTGTCAACCACTCGGTCCTCGCCGAACTTCTCGAATAGGCCCTCGGTGGCCCGGAATACCCCGCCGTTACGAGCCACATCCTGGCCTAGGACGACGACCCTATTGTCCCGTGCCATTTCGAGGTGCAGGGCTTCGTTGACAGCCTGGAGCATGGTTAGCTCGGTAGTACTGCTCACGACTCAGCTTCCTCGGGGCCTAGCAGGAGGGAGCGTTGACGAGCCAGCCGCTGGCTGTCCACGGTCGTGCAGTGGTCAACGACAGCGTCGGGGGCAATTGGGGTAGCTCGGGCCTCGTCGAACGCCTCATCAAATCGAGCTAGGGCCTCGGCCTCGATGTCTGCATGGGTCTCTTCGTCCCACAAATCCTGTTCGACGAGGTGGGCTCGGAGACGGTCGATGGGGTCGTTACGCCGGGCCGCTTCGAGTTCCTCGGCCGGGACGTATCGGGTGGGATCGTCAGCCGTGGTATGGGCACCGAGGCGGTATAGGACGGCCTCGATGAGTGTGGGACCTTGGCCTGCCAGGGCCCGGGACCGAGCCTCATCCACAGCGTCGTACACGGCAGCTGCATCGTTACCGTCCACGGTGAGGCCAGGCATCCCGAAGGCGGCAGCCTTGGCGGCGATGGTTTCGGCAGCCGTCTGTAGATGCAACGGAGTGGAGATCGCCCACTGGTTGTTGATGCACAGGAAGATCACCGGCACACCCAGAAGGCCGGCCAGGTTCCCGGCCTCGTAGAAGTCGCCTTCGGAGCTAGAGCCGTCCCCGAAGAACACGGTGACCACTCCGGGCTGATTTTGCAGAGTCATGCCCCAGGCCAAGCCGACAGCGTGGGGAATCTGGGTGGCTAATGAGATCTGCAGGGGTGCGACCCGAACCGTCGGTGGTAGGTGGCTTCCGGCCGGGTGACCGATGTTGTAGAGCAAGTAGCGGTACAGGACCTCTGAGCCGAAGCGCTGAAGGGCTAACGGCTCCCGGTACTGGGGAAGAATCCAGTCCTGTTCCGGGTTCAAGGCATGGGCGGTAGCGGCGATGGCAGCCTCGTGGCCGTCGATGGGAGCCAGCGTGCCGACCTGTCCTTGGCGTTGCAGGTTCCAGAGCCGTTGGGCCTGAACCCGGGCGCCGACCATGTCCCCGAGGATTGCCTGGAGTTGATCATCGGACGGTTGCGCCACGCCGGCGACCCTACCGGCCGCTCCTCACGTAGGTTAGGCGTCACAGGTGCCCAAAGTCACTGGACCCGGACCGGTTCACGGAACTACCGGATGGTAACTTGCGTCTCTTGAAGGCTTCTGGCCCTCCCAGAGCCGACATAACCTCCGGCTAGAATCCACCCCCCTGGTTCTGCAAGCCGAGAGTGACCGCACGCCCCGCCTGCCCGGTGGGGCGTGCGACGTTTTTCGGTGCCTACCATCCTGCGGTCCGACCGACCGGTAAGGGAGACGGGCGAAAGGCGTCGAGGAACGTCGACGAGGGAGAACCATGGCCACCAACCGCCGAGACCTAATCCGTATGACCGATGCCGAGTTGGCGACGTTCGTAGAGGAGCAGAAGAGTCTTCAGGTGGCCTGCCACGAACGGGACGGTTCGATTCACCTATCCACCCTCTGGTTCGCTGTGGTTGACGACCTGTTGGCTTTCGGGACCTACAGCAAGTCGCAGAAAATCCTGAATCTCCAACGAGACGACCGGATCACCGTGCTCCTCGAGGACGGCGAGACCTACGAGACGCTACGCGGTGTAATGATCAAGGGGCGGGCTGTTCTCCGCGGTTCGGATAACCCCGACGGGGTGCGGGAGGTGGCCCGTGCCGTCATGCGACGCAACCAACCCGAGATTCCAGAGGAGTTTTTCGAAGAGGCCTCGGAGGTCTGGGCCGCCAAGCGCACAGCGGTCCTGATCCGGCCGGAGAAGGTCGTCAGTTGGGACCACACAAAACTAGACGGGATCTACTAACAGGTTCTGACCTCCTAACCACCCTCTCGGCTGAGCCTTCAAAAGATCCGCCTAGCATGACGGCCATGGATGCCCTCTTCGCCGTGCAGGACGAGGACGTCATCCGAGGGCAATTGGAGTACCGCCGGGCTCACCTCTCTGAGCGTCAGGACGTGGTGGTCGCTGAGGCCGAGCGAGATCAGACGGCGGCGGCCATTGCAGGACTGGAACTAGAGCGTCTCGAGCACTCTCGTCGACAGAACCGGCTGGAGGGCGAGGTAGTGGCGATCGAGGCCCGATTGACTGAGTTGGACAGGAAGCTCTATGGCTCCGCGATCACCTCGGCCCGGGAAGCAACCAGCCTCCAAGACGAGATCGGTCATCTACGGCGACGCCAAGACGACCTCGAAGGCTCTGTTTTGGAGCTCATGGAGGTCCTTGAGCCTATGGAACAGGAGTTGGCCCGACTGGCCGACCAGGCATCGACTGGGGACGTTGCTATTCAGGCCGCCCAGATCGCCCTGGCTGAGGCCGAGGCAGCCGTGGACGGAGAGTCATCGGAGTCGGCCTCTCGTCGAGAATTAGCTCTTGCTCAGGTCCCTGCCGACGTGCTGGATCGCTACGAGGGAAGCCGAGCCTCGTTTGGTTCAAGCACTGTGGTCCGGTTCTCCGGATCGGACTGCAGTGGATGTCCATACTCCATGCCGGCTGTGGAGGCCGACCGCGTGCGGAGCCTGACCGCTGGAACGTTGGCCGATTGCAGCGAGTGCGGTCGACTCGTCGTCCGCTGACCCGCCAGTCCACCGTGTTTCTCTGGTTCGTCGTCGGCTCCGTGGTCGTCGTGACCCTCGTGTTCGACAGCCCGTCCATGGACGTTCGGCTGGTGGCTCTGGGAGCCGTTCTCCCGGTGGCCGAAGCCCTGGTCGGGGGCCCCTGGTTTCTCCATACGCCGATCTTGGGCGTATTGGGGCTAGCGATCGTGATGTTGGTGGCTAGGGGCCGCCGCCTGGTGCAGCGAAGGTGGCTGGGGGTTCCCATCGGAGTACTGAGCCACCAGGTGCTAGATGGGACATGGGCTGACACCCGAGTGTTCTGGTGGCCGGCCACCGGATTCGATGTTCTGGGGGGATCGCGGGTGCCGGAGTTTGGTCGAGGAACAGGCGGTCTCTTACTGGAGGCAAGCGGCCTCCTGTTGGGAGTCTGGGTTTGGCGTAGGTACCGATTGGCCGACCCCGACCGCCGGTCGTCCCTACTACGGGCTGGTCGTCTCGAAGCATCGGAGACCTCCTGATGCTCTACGTGGTTCGACACGGACGGACGGCGGCCAACGCCTCCGGCCTTCTCCTAGGTCACCTCGACCCGGACTTAGACGACCTCGGAGCCCGGCAAGCTCGGCTGGTAGCCGCTGCACTCGGGCCGATGGACCGGGTGGTGTCCAGCCCGTTGGCACGAACTCGCCAGACCGCAGAAGCCTTCGGGATAGAGGTCGAGGTAGATGACCGGTGGATCGAGATGGATTATGGCGAATTCGACGGCCGTCCGGTAGCAGAGATTCCGGCTGAGACGTGGGCCGCGTGGCGCGCTGACCTGAACTGGGCTCCGCCGGGCGGCGAGTCGCACCGAGATCTGGGGATTCGAGTTAGGGCTGCCATGGATGACCTATTTGACGTGTCGAGAGTCTCGGACGTCGCGGTGGTCACCCACGTTTCCCCGGTGAAGGCCGCATTGGCTTGGACCCTAGGGGTAGGCGACGAACTGGCTTGGCGGACCTATGTGGCGCCGGCTTCTGTGATGGTCGTCGGGGCTGGGCCCGCCGGACCGTCGCTTCGCAACTTCAACGACATTGCCCATCTCGCCGCGGGGTGAGCCAGCTCAGGGCAGGAGTTCTCCGGCGTCCAGATCATGGATTGCTGCCACCACCCGGTCCAGCATCTGGCCGACCAACTGCACGGCCCGATCGTTGACTAGTTCTACGCTGCCCCCAGCCTGAATCGGATAACAAAGGCAGAACAGGGCCGTCCGCCGGTAGTCCTCGAGAAGTTGGTTGACCGGGTAATCGATTCCCGAATCGGCCAGGGTGTCCCGGTAGACATCTAGGAGCTGTTCCTCGTGAGCCCGCCGGTCCTCGGTGGTCAGACTCTGGCTGAGGAAGTACCCGAGGTCGTAGGCGCCGACCGTGCGGACGCAGATCTGCCAGTCGATGGCCACCACCTCGGGCCCCTCGGAACCCGGTCGAAAGAACAAGTTGTCCAACCGGAAGTCCCCGTGGGCCAGGGTGGTCTGTCGCTCCGGGAAGGTCATCATCTCCTCGACAACGAGGGGAAACCGTTCCCCGATAGCCCGGATCCGGTCATCCACCCGGTCCCCGAATGAGGCCAGGAACGGTTCCCAGGCTGTCGAGACGCCTTGCTGGACCCCCTGGGGCATCGGGGGGTCCCACCCGAATGGCACCCAGGACAACTCCTCGGTGAACAGCGGGGACTCCCAAAATTCGGCGTGATGGCCGGCGATCGCACGGACTGCCGCTTCGGCAACCTCAACGGGACAGCCGTCCAACTGGCTGTGCACCTCGGCATCGCCGAGATCCTCAAGCAACAGCACGAAGTCGTCGGT
>Ga0208765_1000638_pt1 | contig 23035 bp, 20 predicted proteins | sample ETNtaG_2_FD_185783 | JGI IMG/M metagenome (GOLD analysis project Ga0208765, IMG submission 185783) | Marine microbial and viral communities from oxygen minimum zone, Eastern Pacific Ocean - ETNP201406SV203 (SPAdes) (version 2) | ecosystem: Environmental > Aquatic > Marine > Oceanic ...
AAATATATTTCTTATACCTCAATATGGTATTATTGGAGCGGCTTGGGCTACTTTTATATCACTCACATTTATTGGATTAGTAAGAGTTATTGAAGTAGGATTTATTTTGAAAATGAATTTTATCGACACAAAAATTTTAAAGCCGATTATTGCTGGAATTATCACTTACCAGATTTTATATATCATTAAATCATATATAATGAATTATCATACATTAATTACGCTAGGGATCGCAAGCATATCGTCGTTGACCATCTTTGGTTCGATAATTTGGTTATTGCGAATTGAAGATGATGATAAAGATTTCCTTCGTGGCTTAGGTATTATTAAAGCATCGATTATAAAAAATGAAAATTAATTATAATAAAAAAACATTATTTGCTATGCTATGTATGTTGGTAACGATTTTCATTCTTTTTGAACCGATTATTTTTGGGAATAAAACTTTTGGGTCCCCAGATAGTTTGAGTCCCAAAGCAGTAGGAATTGCACTCAATCAAACTTCTGAAGATATAGGTGAGTTTACACAATGGCAGCCATGGATCTTTAGTGGCATGCCATCAGCAGAAGCTTTTACACATATTTCAAAATTATACTTTCCCGAATATCTTTTTAATCTTTTTTCCTTATCGGGAATATTTATTCAATTACTTCATTTACTATTTGCAGGTATTGGATGTTTCTTCCTATTAAAATATTTTAAATGCTCCGAATGGGCCGCCCTTTTAGGGTCGCTCGGTTTTATGATTACCCCATATATGATTACAATGGTAGTCTATGGTCATGGGAGTCAAATGATGACGGCTGCATACATTCCATGGGTTTTTTGGTTTACAGTAAGAGTTTGGAATGACCCCAATTTGTTGAATGCAGGGTGGCTCGGTATCTTGCTTGGCTTCCAATTACAAAGAGCTCATGTCCAAATAGCTTATTATACATGGCTTTTAATTGGTGCTTATAGTTTACTAATGATTGTCACTGAAGTAAAAAATAAAGAAAACCGCAATAAATTTGGTAAGTCTTTAAGTTTATTTTCTATAGCCTGTATATTAGGGATTGGTTTATCACTATTGATTTATTTACCTGCAATTGGTTATTCTGAATTTTCAATAAGAGGAGGATCTCATATAGGTGGGGATAATTATAATTATGCCACAGGTTGGTCTTTTCATCCAAAAGAAATATTAACATTTTTTATTCCTTCTGCTTTTGGTTTTGGAGGTCAACCGTATTGGGGGTTTATGCCTTTTACAGATTACCCTAATTATATGGGAATTATTATTCTAATATTGGCCATTCTTGGTTTTAATAATAAAAAAGATCTTATACATTGGTTTTTTGTTATTACTTCCTTATTAGCTTTATTTATTTCCTTTGGAAAACATTTTAGCCTAATCTATGATTTATTTTATAATATTTTTCCTTATTTCAATAAGTTTAGAGTACCACATATGATACTCATTTTATTGCAGTTTAATATTTCAATATTAGCTGCTTTTGGAATAGATAGTCTTTTAGAACTAAAAAGTAAAAATATACCTCGATGGTTTTGGATAATATCAAGCTTCATCGGATTATTCTTAATTGTATTAACCCTTGGAAGCCCTTTTATTGAGTCTGTATTAAGAGATAATTTTGCTCCATTAAGAAACCAAAATCCTAGCGCAACAGAGTTTGTGAATAATTTAAGATGGAACTTGTGGATAAATGATGCATGGATGATGACTTTAATTTCTGCAACATTCTTAGGTTTAATTTGGATGTGGTTTAACGAAAAAATTTCAAATCGTTTGATATTAATATTAACGACTATTTTGTCTGTAGCAGATATTGCCATTGTTGATTATAAGATTATTAATCCTCCTCGGAATAGTGGTAGAAACTCACAACTAATTTCAAATCGTGCTGTGGGAAATTTTTTCAAAAAAGATGAAATAATTGAATTCCTAGATTCAGATAAATCTGATTTTCGTATCTATCCAGTTGCTCAACTATTTGGAGAATCTAGGTTTGCTGCATTTGGATTAGAATCAATGGGAGGGTACCATCCTGCAAAATTAAATATTTATCAGAATTTTTTATCTAAAACTGGGAATGCTTCTACAATCCCACTTTTACGAATGATGAATGTTAAGTATCTAATTAGCCCTCAAAAAATCAATCACCCTGATATTGAGTTAGTAAAGACAGGTAGCCTACCTGCAACTCAAGGAAATATTCCAGTTGAAGTTTACAATTTGCAAGGTTATCAGCCTAGAGCTTGGTTTGTAAAGGATCTTCAATATTTAGAAGATGAAAAATTATTTAATGAAATTATCAAACCTGATTTTAATCCTAGTGATAAAGCATTTGTAAATAAAATAGTAAGTCAACCATCACAAGCTAGTGCTGCTATTAATAATTTAGTTATGGGTTTTAATAAAATTTCATTGAAAACTGAATCATTAGGAAGTCAATTTTTAGTTTTAAGTGAAATATTTTATCCGCTTAGATGGAAAGCTTACATTAATAATGAAGAAGTCGAAACTCTAAAAGTGAATGGAATAATAAGAGGATTACCTATCCCCGCTGGCAATAATAATATTGAGTTTAGATATGATAAATCATCTTTTAATTCTGGTCTGATTTTCTCATTAATCTCGTTAAGTATATTAGTAAGTATGATTATAGTTGGATTTACAAGAAAAACGAATAAATGAATAATTTTAAATCTAATGCAAATATTAAACTTGCTCTTTTTATATTTGGTTTATTATTAATCCTTGGACTATTAGCATATTCAAATTTTCTCGTCAATCAATTACGCAATGACAATAGACAAATAGTAAAAATTTATTCTGAGATAATAGCTAAAACTGTTAATGAAGATTCTGATGCAAATTTAAATTTTGTATTCGATGAGATTATTAAAAAAATCCAATTTCCAATAATTTATTCAGATGCAGAAAACAAGCCAATTTACTATAGGAATATAGATGTTGATTCATTAGACGAACTGGTTAATCCCATAAAGTCTATGGATATTCATAATAAACCAATCTCAATAATCTTCAGAAATCCTAACTCTGAGAAGGATATCCTATTAGGTTATTTACACTATGGTGATTCCAATCTAATCCAAAGAATAAAATGGCTTCCATTCATAGAGATTAGCGTTGTAGCCTTATTTATTGTTGTAGGGTTTATAGGTTTTAACAGTATTAGAAACAATGAAAAACGAAATCTGTTGATCGGTATGGCACGAGAAACAGCTCATCAACTAGGAACTCCAGTTTCTGCGCTTATGGGGTGGGTAGATAGAATTAAAAATCATCCAGATGAAATGGATAAAGTTTTGGACGAGATGGATACAGACTTAAATCGCCTTGAACAAATAGGTGATAGGTTCGGCAAAATGGGGTCAGATTCTCCCTTAGAAATAATCTCATTAAAGACTTTGATTGATGAACAAACCGTTTATTTAGAAAAAAGATTACCTTCCCTAGGTAAAACTATTGAATTATCAGTATCTGTAGCAGAGGATATAAAGATCCTAGGAAACCGTACGCTTTTAGGTTGGGCAATTGAAAATATAATTCGTAACGGTATTGATTCAATTACTGGAGATGATGGCAAAGTGCAATTATCAATAATAGATCAAGATAAATTTGCTTTGATTCATATTAAAGATAATGGGAATGGAATACCTAAAAAGGATTGGATAAATATTTTTAGACCAGGATTCAGTACAAAAAAAATAGGGTGGGGATTAGGACTATCATTAGTTAATCGAATAATTAATGATATTCATTCAGGAAAAATCAAAATTATATCAAGTAATCCTAACGAAGGCACAGTTTTTGAGATTCGACTCAATAAAGCAAATTAATATTTAATTATAATAGTAATTTCACTGCTTAATAAAGGAGAAAAAATTGAATTTATTTTTATTTGCCGGTGGACAAGGTAGTCAAGGAGGGGGTTTAATGGCTTATTTGCCATTTATCCTTATATTGGCAATTATGTATTTCTTAATGATTCGCCCACAAGCAAAACGTCAGAAAGAAAAACAAAAGATGCTTGGGTCTTTAAAAAAAGGAGACCGTGTCATTACTATTGGTGGTATTCATGGCAGCGTAAATGGACTAAAAGGCAAGGATAAAAAAATTGTAAATCTTAAAGTAGCTAATAATATTAATATCTCGGTAAATCGCTCAGCAATATCAGGTTTAATTGATAAGATTGATGAGACTGAAGTTGAAAGTATAGAGGAGCAGTCTTAATGGCTGCAATGGAAGTTATTCACTACGGAGATCCAATCCTTAGAAAAAAATGTAGTCCAGTTACAGATCTTGAAAAAATTGAAGAATTAATAAGCGATATGTTTGATACGATGTATGAAGAAAATGGACTTGGATTAGCTGCTAATCAAGTGGGGGTAGATTTAAATCTATTTATTATTGATATCTCAAGTGTTGAAGATGATGAGAAAACACATGTTTTTATTAATGGTGAAATCATTGGTAGTAGCGGAGAATCATGGTTTGAAGAGGGCTGTTTATCTATTCCAGACGTGCGATTAAATATCAAACGCCCAGATACTATTCAATTTAAATTTCAAGATGTATTGGGGAAGGAACATTTAGAAGAATTTGATGGGCTAATGGCCCGTGCTATCCAACATGAAGTGGATCATTTAAATGGTGTATTTATTGTTGATCGCGTATCTCAAACAACGAAGATGAGTGTAGATAAATCACTAAAAGATATTGAACAAAACGCTATTGAAAGATCCAATATTAGAAGGGATTTTGTCCTTTAAAAAAAATCAAACTTGTATATTTAGAGAGATATGATGAAAATCATTTTCATGGGTAATTCAATAATTGCATGTCCAATTCTAAATTCATTAAACAATTCAAAACATGATTTAATAGGTGTTGTTAGTAACTCACCTAAACCAGCAGGTCGTGGCAGGTCATTAATGTATTCACCAGTTGGTCAATTAACAAATGAGTTAGGTCTTAATTTTATTCCAGCTAAATCATTAAATGATAAAGTTTTGATAGATACACTCAGGAAATTAGAAGCTGATATATTTGTTGTTGTTGCATTTAGAATATTGCCAAAAATTATTTTATCATTATCAAAAAAAGGCGCTATTAATCTTCATGGCTCTTTATTGCCTAAATACCGTGGAGCGGCACCTATTCAACACTCACTATTAAATGGTGATAAATTAACTGGAGTTTCAACTTTTTTTATAGATAGCAATTTAGATACAGGACCAATTATTCTTCAAAAAGACATACCCATAGAAGATCAAGATACGTTCGACTCACTTTCAAAGAAAATGTCAAAAGAAGGTATAGGTATTATATTTGAATCTTTAGATTTGGTAGATACTGTCGATTTTAAACCAGCACCTCAGATAGAAGCAGAAATCAGTCATGCTCCTAAAATTTCAAATAAAATGTATGAAATTGATTGGTCTACCTCAGCCACTCAAATCAATAATAAAATACGAGCTCTATCTTATGCTGGTGCATTTACTTTTATTAATGGCAAAAGAATAAAAATATTTAAATCCAAAGTTGATTTAGGTATTAACTCTAAACCTCCTGGGGAAATTAGTATTGTTGATAAAACTAGAATAATAGCTAGCTGTGGATCTGAAAATTTAGAGTTGCTAGAAATTCAGATTGAGAGTAAACGCCGAATGAGAGTTGAGCAATGGGTAAATGGTAACCAAGTTAATGATGGGGATTTGTTAGGTTGATTAATAAAGATGCTCGTTATCATGCATTTCAGATTTTATTAGAGTTTGAACGTAATAAGAACCAGCTAAAATTAGTTCGAAATCGATATTATAATAGTTTTTCTGTTCCCCAAAACGATATTAATAGATCTTTGGTTTTATCAAATGAAGTGGTTCGTTGGCGTAGAAGATTAGATTATTGGATAGGAAAAAATTTAAGTAAGACCCTTAAGAGTCTAAATACAAAAGCACTTATTATTTTAAGGTTAGGTTATTATGAGATATTAATTGATCAAACTATCCCTATATATGCTGCAGTTAATTCTTGGGTACAATTAAGTAAGCATGTTTTAAATAATAAGCTTATAGGTCTTATTAATGCAGTCTTGAGAAAAAGTACTTTTATTGATCCCACAGAAAAAGATTTAAATCAATCTATAGGATCTTGGTATTCATATCCTGATTGGTTGATTAATAGCTGGATAAGAAAATATGATAAGAAATCAACTAATAAACTTTGTGATTGGTTTAATAAACCAGCGCATACGGATCTAAGAATAAATGCAGACTATGAAGAAATAGAAAAATATTTATCAGGATTAAAAATAGAATTTAAACTTAGCCCACATTCTAATCATTTTATTAGAATCAAATCTGATTTAAAAAAAATAATTTCAAGTGGTTATTTCAGTGCTGGAAAAATTAATGTTCAAGGAAGAGGCTCTGGAGCTATTATTGAACTTCTTGATCCCAAGCCTAATAGTGTTGTATTAGATGTATGTGCTGCCCCTGGAACAAAATCATTATATATTTTCGAAAAAATGAAAAAGCAAGGACAGCTCTATTGCTCAGATATTGATTCAGATAGAATTCTAATGGGCAAAACTAAGGCGGAAACTTTAAAGCTGCCAATTGAATGGTCCTGCAAAGATGCTTCAATTGATTCCTTCCCATATGCTGATTATATATTAATTGATGCTCCTTGCACTGGAACAGGCGTTATTGGAAAGAATGTAGATATTCGTTGGAGACGTAAAGCAGGAAACGCAAAAATTATGTCATTTAGGCAATTGAAGATACTCCAGCACATGGCTAAATTTCTAAAAGCTAAAGGTGTGATTGTATATAGTACTTGCTCAATGGAGTATGAAGAGAATTGGAATGTGGTAGAGTCATTCCTTAAATTGAATAACAATTTCTATTTGGAATCAGGAAAGAACTTTGTTCCAAATCAATGGCTTAATGCAGAAGGGTGTTTAGAATCATTTCCTCCTCGTGATAAAATTGATGGAATGTTTGCAGCGCGTATAAGAAAATATGATTAATAAATTTGTTCATTTTATAGTTGCCTTGCTCACTATTAGTGGTATTGTTTTTTTGCTTTTTGATTGGGTTATTATGCCTATATATATCAGAAAAGAAAAAACCATTAGATTAATTGATATAAAAAATAAAAAACTTGATAGAGCAATCCTTGAATTAGATAGCGAAGGCTTTAAAGGTATGGTGTCCGATACAGTTTATACATCGGAAATAGAGCCTCAAACTGTTATAGATCAATATCCAGAACCAGGTAAAAAAATTAAAAAAGGAAGAACAGTTAGGCTAAAAATATCACGACCAGAAAAAATGATTTTTGTTCCTAATCTAGTGGGGCAATCAAAAAGAAGCTCAGAAATAGCTTTGAGACAAATTGGTTTAGAAATTGATACTATTTATAATGAATTTAATCCTGATTACCCCAAAGGTACTGTCGCATGGCAATTCCCAAAAGCTGGAGATTACATAAATAAAGGATTAGGTATACAGCTTACAGTTAGCCAAGGGTTGCCTCCAGATTTTTTTCAGGTTCCGCAATTATTTGGGTTGAGTCTTAATAAAGCAAAAGAAGAATTAGCCAGGTCTAGATTAAAAGTTGGTAAAATTTCTTATCAGCAAAATGAAGATTTGGTTCCATATACTGTTTTGGATCAGTCAATATCGCCAGGTACCGTACTAGATCAATCAAGTCAAATAAACTTGGTAATAAGCATCCTTGATCTACAAGATATTTTTGACAAACTTGAAAATGAAAAATGATCACTAAATCAGAATATTTAAGGAAACTTATTCATCTTTTTAATCTGGTAATCCCATTATCTTACTTTTTTATTTTTCCTGATAAATGGAATTTTTTAAATATATTAATATTATTGACGATATGTTTTATTGCAATTGACATTTGTAGGAATATTTTTCCTGCTGTTCAATCAGTCTTTTCTATTTTTTTTGATAAAATGTTAAGAGAACATGAGTTAAATGGTAAATTTACGGGAGCCACTTGGGTGATGATTGCATCTTGTATATCTGTTTTGCTTTTTTCAAAACCAGTGGCAATTTTAGCACTAATATTTATGAGTTTAGGAGATACTGCAGCTGGATTAATTGGCCAACAGTATGGGAAAAATAAAATAGGTGATAAAACTTGGGAAGGGTTTTTTGCTGGATTAGTCGTTTGCTTGATAATTTCAATTAATTACAATCTACTGCCATTGTATGTCTCAATTTCAGGTGCATTCACAGCTATGATAATGGAAATTATACCAATCCCATTAGATGATAATTTTAAAATTCCACTTGGTGCCGGTGGAATTATGATGATGCTTTTATCCCCCATTTAATGTCCTTTTTATATCCAACTGCACTATGGGGACTTTTAGCTGTATCCTTACCAATAATCATTCATCTTTTTAGTATTCGGAAAAATAAAAAAGTAGATTTCTCATCTATTAGACATATCCAAGCTTTAAAAAATGAATCAATTAGGAAGTTGAAATTACTTAACTGGATAATAATTTTTCTTCGCATGGGAGTTATTGCCGCTCTAATTATTATGTTTTCAGGTCCAATCGTAGTAAATCAATCTTCATGGATTCCAAGCGAAGAGGAATCTTTAGCTATAATTATTGTAGATAACTCGGCTAGTATGTCTGTAAAAAGGGATGGAGAATCTTTCTTAGACAAATCCTCGTCTGAAATATCAAAAATTATTTCAAGTTTTGAAGGAGTGGTTAATCTAAATGTTTTTCAAACTACACCTCCAAAATCAATATTTTCAGGAATTGTTGATAGTGGAATTGATTTTAATATTGAAAATTGGGATATAAAACAATCAATGGGCGAAGATAGACTATGGACATTCACTGACTCAATTTTAAAAACTGTTAATTCAAATTATCCAAATAAGGAGTGCTTTATAATAAGCGATTTTCCTGTTGAACCATTATCTAGCTTTAAAACTGATTTTGATAATTGGAGATTTTATTTATTAGGTCGAGAAAGTCTTGGAAATAATATAGGAATAAAAAGTATCCAGGCTATGAATCAAATAAAATTACCCAATGATTTAATTGACCTTGCTACTAGGATTGAAAATAGTGGGGCGGTTGAACGAAGCGGTGTGCCAATTGAACTTTTTTTAGATGGAGATAGGGCAGGTCAAATTGTAACACAGCTTCAGCCTGGAAAAAATAAAGACTTTTTGTTTCAAGTTTATCCAGGGAAGAGCGGTGTTATTCGAGGGAAAATTGAAATTTCTAAGGATGATTTTATAGCGGATAATTCTCAAACTTTTGAAATAAATATACCAGAACAAATATCTTGCAAGGTAATTGCTAGCTCTCAAGAAAAATTACTGATAATTAAAACTATTTTAGAGTCTATTTCTGGCTCTGAGGGGTTAATTGATATTGATTTAAAAATTCAACCAGAGATTGACAATATCTTTCTTGACGATACGGATGTATTAATTTTGCAAGATCCAAATATTTTTTCAATTAGTTCAATAGAAAAGATTAAAAAGTTTGTTCAAAGTGGTGGAAGCATTTTTTGGTTTTCGGGCGAACACTACGAATCATTAAATGAGGTTGCCCGAGAAACCTTTAATCTGCCTAAGTTTAAGGATTTGGTCAAGCTTTCAGGAGAATCTTTTTTTACAGTTAAAATTAATGATCGTGAAAATCCAGTATTTCAAGAGTTGAATTTTCGTGATATAAAATCTGCCTTCCCTCAGATATTTATATATAATAATGTGATTCCTGATAAATCACATAAATCTATTTTATCTCTTAATAATAATGATCCTTTTTTGCTTGAAATTCCATTCTCAGGAAGTAGCATATACTTTTTTAGTTCATTCTTGGACTTGAGATGGAACGATTTTGGAATGAAAGGTCTATTAATTCCTATGATTTATAGGTTGTTAATGTTTACTGTAATTGATGAACACAATAGCTCTATGATATATATTGATGAACCTAAAACCATTCGTCTTAAGAAAGATATAATCAATAATAAATGGATGATTAAATTACCATCAGGAGCTGAAATCCTGGTTGTACCTGATTATGATACTGAGCAATTAATTTTTTCTCAAACTCATGAGTTAGGTTCTTATCAAGTTATTGCAGATGATGAGTTTTACACAGCTTTTTCTACAAAACTTTCATCATTTGAATATCCAAATCTCAGAGTAAATAAATCTAAATTGATTGATATATTTGGGGCTGACAGATTTAAATGGATTGATACTGGTACCGATATAATATCGACAATTAAAGATAAAAGACATGGACGTTCCTTATGGCGAACATTCTTGATTATATCAATTGGTTTACTATTCATTGAATCTTTTCTTAGCCGTCCTAGATTAAACGCGCTGAAAAACATTACAAATGTCTAATAATAATTTCGTTCAAAAAGAAAAAGCCATTCTAGTTGGAGTTATACATGGCAATCTAGATGAAAAAAAGGTTGATCAGCACTTGGATGAATTATCTCTTCTTACTGAAACAGCTGGCGGTGAAGTTGTAGGTTATGTTAAGCAAAAACTAAATAGAATCAACCCATCTTATTTTATTGGGACAGGTAAGGCGAATGAGGTTATAAATATAGCTAAAGAACAAAATGCATCTATAATAATTTTTGATGATGAGCTTAGCCCATCACATGTAAAAAACTTTAATAAAATTTCCGAAGAAATAAAAGTAATAGATCGCAGTGCACTTATTTTAGATATTTTCAAACAACATGCAAAAACTAAAGAAGCAAAGACCCAAGTCGAGCTTGCTCAATTGCAATATATGCTTCCACGGCTTACAAGAGCTTGGACACATCTTGAGCGTCAAATGGGTGGCATTGGTACAAGAGCAGGAGCTGGTGAAACTCAGATCGAAGTTGATAGACGCTTGGTCCGCACTCGTATTTCAAAATTGAAAAAGGAGTTAATTAAAATTGATAAAGAGAGGTTAACTCAGGGTAAAAGGAGGAGTGATCAATTTAAAGTTGCTTTAGTAGGTTATACCAATGCTGGGAAATCAACTTTGATGAATGTGATGTCTGGAGCAGATGTATATACCAAAGATCAACTTTTTGCAACATTGGATACTACGGTTAGATCGCTAAAATTAGAAGGAACCCATCAAATTCTATTGAGTGATACCGTAGGGTTTATTAGAAAATTACCACATCATCTAATCGCAAGTTTTAAAAGTACATTAAATGAAGTGATACTTGCTGATCTAATACTGATTGTTTTAGATGCATCTTCAAATCAAATCTTAGACCATTATAAAACTATTATAGGTGTATTAGAAGAGCTTGGCGCATCTAGACATCCAACTTTGGTTGTTATGAATAAAATAGACCAATTAAATTCTACTTCAAAAATTAATCATCTTAAATTAAAATTCCCTGATAGTATCTTTGTTTCTGCTTTAAATCAACTTAAGCTTAATCAACTTAATGCTAAAATCATTCAGATGATTGATCAAAACCTCGAAGAACTTGATCTTTTATTCAGTTATAAAGAAGCAAAGGAAATTGCTATCGCACAAGAAGGTGTTGAAGTAATGGAGCGGAAATATAATAATGATCATGTAAAACTAAAGGTGAAGGGTACAAGTAAGAAAATTGGTCAATTAATAACAATTCTAGATAAGAAAAAAACCTCGAATTAATTCGAGGTTTTTTTTCTCTATTTACTTTGGAATCGATTTCAAGGATCCGTATTGAAACGGTAGAGGCCCCTAAAAACAGCAGAAGTCCTTTATCTTATTTAAATATAAGAAAGGCATGCCTTTTGATTTTAGAAGGTGATCTCAAGTATTTGAGTTTGAAGATCCTGAAATTCAAAGACCAAAGTAAACGATAATAAATTACATAATAAGATTATGAATTAAAATGAAACTTGAATCAAAATTGATGCTTCTTATCAATTCTTAGATTCACTTGAATGTACTGCAACAGCAACACTTGCGTCGCCAGTAACATTTGTAACTGTGCGCATCATATCTAATATTCGGTCAACTCCAAGAATTAATGCAATTCCAGCACTTGGTACGTTTACAGCTTCTAGAATAATAATGAGCATAATTATTCCAGCGCCAGGTACTGCTGCCGTTCCAATTGATGCTAATACAGCAGTAAATACAATTGTTAATTGGGCTCCCAAAGTAAGGTCCATGCCTATAGTTTGAGCAATAAAAACTGCAGCCACTGCTTGATATAATGCTGTGCCATCCATGTTTATAGTTGCACCAAGAGGTAAAACAAAAGATGAAACCTCTTCAGAAACTCCTAGCTCATCTTCACATCTCTCCATAGTTACAGGCAATGTGGCACCACTTGAACTTGTTGAAAATGCCAATAATTGAGCCGGGGCCATTCCTTGATAAAATGTTTTGAGGTCCATTTTTGAAAATAATTTTAATACAGCTGTATACGTAATTGCCATTTGAAGAATTAATCCTATAATTACTGCTAGCATGTAATATCCGAGAGCACTTAGTAATTCTAAAATATTATTTAGATTATCACCAGCCACAGATGTAATGGTATCTGCTATAAGTGCAAAAACACCAATTGGCGCTACAAGCATAATATTATCAACAAGTTTAATTACAAGCTCATTGATGCCTTCAAAAAAATCTAGCACTGGCCTACCTTTATTTTTTGGAATTTGAATCAGTGCAATTCCTACAATAATAGCAACGAATACCACTTGGAGCATATTTCTATTATTTGAAGCTGAACTAAAAACATTACTTGGTACCATATCAACCAGGGGTTGAAGAACACTTCGATCTTTAACTTCTGCTGCGGCTTCCATTCGACCTGATGCAGCGGATTTATAAGTTTCTTGAAGTTTTGTTTTCATATCTTCAGGAACAGTATCCCCAGGTTGCAATATATTAACTGAAATTAGACCAATAGTGACGGCTACAGCTGTTGTTACAATATAAATAGTAATAGTTTTGCTACCAATTCGAGATAATTTTTTTGTGTCAGATAAAGATGCTACACCTGTGATTAGTGAGGAGAGTACTAATGGTACGGCAATCAATTTTAACAAATTAAGAAATATTTTTCCGAACGGCGAAATCCATTCACTTGTAAAACTTGTTAATCCTTGAGATGCAGCAAATATTCCATATAAGAGTCCAAGAAGTAAGCCAATAATGATTTTCCAATGTAGTTCTAATTTCATAGTGTTTCTTTTTGATATTTATTATCTAAACTAAATCTAATCATGTTTAGAATGTTTTTTGATTTCAGAATATTTTTTAAAATACGAATCACCAACGGATGAAAAAAAGGTTAATAGCCGGTTTTTTTTATCACCATTTTCATTTGTCTTCTTAATTACTGAATGAATAGCGGTATCCATTAAATCTTGAATATGAGCAAATAATTCACCAATACTTTTAGAAAATGATTTAGATTTATTCATTTATAAACTTTAATGCAAGGTCGAGATCAGTTGTCGGAATTTTACAAGCGAAATCTTGACAAATATAATATGTTGTTTTCTCATCGATTGTTTCTTGCGTAACGGTCCATTTTGCTAAAGGTGAAAGTTTGTTTAGTTCATCATCTGTATCTTTAAAAATTATAACTTTATTTGGAACATATTCTGATTTAATCTTTTCTATAGCTGAAATTGTATCACTATCTTTACCAGAACCTACGATAACAATCTCTTTAGGATTATCGGTATTAAATAAAAATGCATTTACCATAGATGCATATCCAGATGGAGTTTGTTGAATTTCATTAGAAAAGGTAATAAAAATTTTATCTGAAATTTCTGCCCACTTAGTTTCCCCAGTAATTCGATTTAATTTTGAGCAATTCATTGCAGCAACTGAATTTCCTGATGGCATCGCACCATCATAGCCAGTTTTTGCACGGACAATTAATTTTTCAGATTTTTCGCCGCCAAGAAAAAAACCACCATTAGTTACATCCCAAAACTCATCAACCATAATGTTACTTAATTGAAGAGCTTCAGCTAGATAAGTAGCATTAAATGTTGCTTCATATAATTCAAGTAATCCCCATATAAAAAAAGCATAATCATCTAAATGTGCATCTACTCCTGCATTTCCATTCCTATATCTTTTTAATAGTCTGCCATTATTGTCAGTGAGATTTTTAAGAATAAATTGAGCACTCTTTTCTGCTTGTTGTATATAATCATCCGAATTAAATACATCACCTGCTTTTGCATAAGCAGCAATCATTAATCCATTCCAGTCAGTAAGAATTTTATCATCTTTCAAAGGATGAATTCTTTTTTTCCTAGCTTGATATAGTTTCTTTATTATTTGATTTAATCTATTCTTTAATTCAATGTTATTAATTGGTTCTTTAAGATATAGTATATTTTTTTCTGTTCTATTTCCCGTCGCTTCATCATCGTAATTCCCTTCTTTATTCAAACCATAGGTATTTATTAATAATTCTGATTCTTCATTACTTAAGATATTCTTTATTTCATCAATAGTCCACAAATAAAACAAACCTTCTTCTCCCTCACTATCTGCATCTTCTGCCGAATAAAAACCCCCACGTTTGTCTGTCATATTTCTTTGAACATAATATAGTATTTCTTCTGCAGTATCTTTATATAATTGATTGTTTGTAATCTGATAAGCTTCTGTGTAGGCTAGAGTCAGCATTGCCTGGTCATATAACATTTTTTCAAAATGTGGCAGTATCCATTCTGTATCAGTTGAATATCTATGAAATCCAAAACCTACATGATCAAATATTCCACCTAATCGCATTTCTTGAAGTGTTTTTTCTACCATCAAAAGTGAAGTTTTATCACCTGACATATTATGGTAACGTAAAAGGTAAATTAAATTATGAGGTGATGGGAACTTAGGTTTTGTACCAAAGCCGCCATGAGTTTTATCGTACCGATCAATAAATTGAGAGTTGGTATTTGTTAGAATTAATTGATTTAATTGATCTCCCAATTCTTTATTGTTTGAATCAATAAGATATTTTTTTATTTGATTAGCAGATTGAATTAATTCATCTTTTTTGTTCACCCAAGCATCAGAAATCGCAGGTAATAGTTCTATCATCCCTGGTCGACCCATTCTGCCTTTCTTTGGAAAATATGTGCCAGCAAAAAATGGGTATTTATCAGGTGTCATAATTATGGTTAGAGGCCAACCGCCTTTTCCTGTCATTGCTTGGCAAACAGTCATATAAAGATGATCAATCTCAGGTCTCTCCTCTCGATCAACTTTAATCGAAATAAAATTGTCATTTAATAATTGGGCTACTTGTTCATCCTCAAAAGATTCTTCTTCCATAACATGGCACCAATGACATGTAGAATAACCAATAGATAGAAAAATAGGTCGGTTTAACTCCAAAGCTTTTTGAAATGCTTCATCTCCCCATGGATACCAGTCGACCGGGTTATTCTTGTGTTGTAATAAGTAGGGACTTGATTCTTTTGCTAATCTATTCACGTATTGTTTCTCTGGGTTATTATCTTTCAATTTGGTCTGGCCAAACAGGTTTGGATATAACCAGATAAATGTAATAATAGAAATTAAATAGTATAAAACTTTCCCTTTACTTGTAATTAGCATACCCTAAAATTAATTTCAAGTCCTTATCTTAACCAACATAGAAGCATTTTATGACTCATTTTATTGTAATCCTATTATATTTATTTACTCTTATTGGGATAGGGCTATACAAAGCTAAAAAAATAAAAACTCAATCTGATTTTGCCGTAGCAGGTAGGTCATTAACTCCATGGGTATTAGTAGGTACTATGTTGGCAACTTGGATGGGGACTGGATCAATCTTAGGTAATGCAGGTAAAACCTACGAAACTGGTTTAGCGGCTCTTATATTGCCATTAGGTAGTGTACTTGGGATTATAATACTGACTCAAATTGCTGGGAAAGTTCGTGATTATGAAAAATTTACTGTACCTGAAATATTAGGAGATAGATTTGGCTCAGGTGCAAGAATTATTTCAGTAATAACTCTTGTTATAGCTTATATGGTAATAGTTAGTTATCAGTATAATGCAGGTGGAGCAGTACTCAGCACTATTCTAACAAATGATCAGGGACAATCATTAATCTCGGTTGAAACTGGAACAATTATTGCAGCAATATTCATTGTATTGTATACAATGTTAGCTGGCCTTGTCAGTGTTGCTTATACGGATGTCGCAAATGGAATCATTATATTGCTTTCATTTATTATTGCGATTCCAATTTTCCTTTATGAAGCAGGAGGGTTTTCCGGCATGGCTTCATCTTTTGCCTCAATGGGAAAATCGAGTCATATGGAATTCTGGGGAGTATACTCAACCTTAGATATCATCAATTTTTGTTTACCACCTTTTTTACTAATTATGGGTGACGCAAATATGTATCAGCGTTTTTTCGCAAGTAAAGATGCCAAAGGTGCTAAGTCTGCAACTAAGGTTTTAATTATAGCAGTAGCTATGGCTGAATTGATGATCATAACTGCTGCCTGGATATCTTCTAGCATGATTCCTGATGCTGAAGTTGGAAAATATGTATTGATATATGCATCACATAAGTTTTTGCCAACATTTATTGGTGCAATTATGATGACGACAATTGTTGGCATTATAATCTCAACAGCGGATAGTTTTCTGCTTGTACCAGCTACAACTCTAATGAGAGATATTTATTTGAATTATATAAATCCTAAAGCCAATGAAAAAAAGATTGTATTCCTCAGTAGGGTTCTAGTTTTGATTCTTGGGATTCTTGCATATATAGTTTCTTTAGGTTTCGCTCGATCTGCTGGATTTTTTGAAAGGGCACTTTATGCATATACAATTTATGGTGCTTCTATTACTCCCAGTCTAGTTGCTGCTCTTTTCTGGAAAGGGGCCACTAAAGCAGGCGCTGTTTCTTCAATTATTACCGGTGCCGTCACTACGCTCTTATGGAAAGAAGCTGAATTTATTAAGAATATTATCCCTTCAAATATATATAACAATATGGATGAAGTACTGCCAGCAATCACTTTTTCAATTATATCATTGATCTTAGTAAGCTTAATTACAAAAGAAAAAAATTAAGTTCTATCAATTAGGGGAGGGTTATTTTTTTGTAGAGGTGTTTTCGATTTCATATCTCTTCTGTAATATTCGAAAGATTTCCCAGTTCCCTGCCAATTCTCAATGCGGTTTACTATTCGGATATCTCCTGTAAATTTAGCTGATACACCATTAATCACATGCCCAGTTACAAAATTAATTCGTTTGCGCTTTTCAGCCCAGCTTAAAAAAACCCTTTTTAGCATTTTAGCATAGCCATTTCCTTTATATTCTGATTTGATAACGAATGCATATGTGTATAGTGTATTCCTTTTCCCAAAATTATCATCCATTCTGGCCCATGGTTCATTGCTTAATTCTTCTAGTGGTACTCCTATAATATAGCCAATGATTAAATCTCGATATCGAGCAATAAATGGCAAAGAACCGTCTTTATTGAAGTATTTTTGAATCGTTTCATTCGTTAGAATTGCTTTTTTGCCATAATCTTTTTCTAGAGATTTAGAAATAGAAATTAGTTGAGGAAAATCATCTTCTCCCGCCTGATTTAAGAGTTCAATCTGAAAAATGCCACTGGATGCAATTATTTTAGATTTTGAGGTTGTAGAATTACTAAATGAGAGCTGATTCATTAACGGGAATTTAAACGGCTAAGATTATTTTATGGAAATGATACATTCTTTTTTTAGGTTCAACTGTTAAGAAAGTAAATTCAAGGGTAATGAATTCATTTAATTCGCGGATTTTAAAAGAAATAAAGGCTAAGCAGAGTCATCTTTGTGTCGGTTTAGATATTAATCCAGACAATTTTGATAATCCAAATTTATCAATAGATGATTTGAAAGCTCATACGAATAAAGTTATTGATGCAACTAGAGATATTGCTATAGCATATAAACCAAACTTGGCGTTTTTTGAAAGGTGGGGTAGTAAAGGATTCCAATGGCTTGAAGAGACAATGCAATATATTGGTCCAGAGGTTATTACAATTGGAGATGCGAAGCGAGGTGATATAGGTAATACGGCTAAACAATATGCTACAAGTCTTTTTGATCATTTTGGGTTTGATTCAGTGACTCTTAGTCCATATTTAGGCTTTGATTCAATTGAACCTTTTATAAATGACCCAAATAAAGGAGCTTTTATCCTATGTCGAACATCGAATTTGTCTGCTTCTGCAATTCAAGATCTAACTCTAGAATCAAAAGAAGTTTTATATGAACAAATTGCTAAATTAGCCGTTAAATGGAATGATAATGAGAATGTTGGCTTAGTTGTAGGTGCTACCGTTCCTGAAGAAATACTTCGCGTTCGAGAAATTGCTCATAATTTGCCACTACTTATTCCTGGAATTGGCGCACAGGGTGGTGATCTTAGCAAAAGTATGAAATACGGTAATCAAAATGGTGTAGCTCTTATTAATATTTCTAGAGGGATTAGTTATGCGGGTGATCTAAGTGAAACATCAATCAGAAAATCAGCACAGGAATACTTAGAAAAAATGCGAGACTTGACTTAATGGAACATAAAGAATATTTAGAAATTTTCAGAGAAACAGGGGCTCTTTTAGAAGGACACTTCGTTTTAACATCTGGTCGACATAGCGCTTCTTATTTTCAATGTGCTAAAGTTCTTCAATATCCAAAATATCTAAATTTGTTCTCAAAAATTATTTCAGATCATTTTAAAACTTTAGATATTAATACAGTAATTTCTCCAGCTGTAGGAGGGATTGTAATTGGCACTCAAGTCGGTGGAGAATTAGTTAAAAGAACTATATTTGCTGAACGTGAGAATGGGGAGATGAAACTTCGTAGAGGCTTTAGTATTTCTAAAGGAGAAAAAGTCCTAGTTGTTGAAGATGTAATCACTACAGGGGGCTCAGTTAAAGAGGTCATGGATACAGTTGAAGAATCAGGAGGGGAAGTTGTTGGTGTTGGCGTTATTGTTGATCGAAGTAATGGTAAGGTGGAACTTCACAATAATCAATTCTCCATAGTTAAATTGGAAGCTGAAAGTTTTGACGAAGATGAACTTCCACATGAATTGGCAGTAATACCGATAGAAAAACCTGGAAGTAGGAGTATATAGATTTGAAAAAAATAATCGTTTTATTATTAATTGGAGTTTTATTTATGAGCTGTGAAAAGGATAACGATGTTGCAGTCTTGTCAACATCATATGGCGATATGGTTATTGAATTTTATCCTGATGTGGCGCCCATGCACGTGGAGAGTTTTAAAACTTTAGCAAAGGAAGGTTATTTTGATGGAACAACATTTCACCGTGTTATTCCAGGCTTTGTGATACAAGGAGGTGACCCAAATTCTAAAGATGATGATCGGATGAATGATGGTTCTGGGGGACGCGCTGGAAAATATTTTGGTATTGGACGTGAAAAAGACCCTTCCACTTGGACAATCCCTGCAGAATTCAATGATTCATTACATATTAAGGGGACTCTTTCCATGGCTAGGTCTCAAAATCCAAATAGTGGATCAAGCCAGTTTTTTATTTGTCATGCGCCTACTCCTCAGTTGAATGGTAAATACACTGTTTTTGGCCAAGTTATCAAAGGATTAGATGTGATTGATAAAATTGTCAACGTGGATAGGCCCAATAAGGGAAATCCTAGCTATCGTGGTTCCGATGGAGATAACCCTTTTGAAAAAGTAATAATGACTGTTAAAATTATGAAGCAAAGCAAGGTAATAGAGGATTAACCTTAATTGAATAGTTTTTTAACAATAGTGTCTAATATGAAAAAAGAACTTTTTATAGTACTTGTTTTATCCTCAAATCTTATTTGGTCCCAAGATTCGTTGTTAACTGATTTGCGTCAGTTCCAAACTCCAGTCACATTGTCAGCAAAAGTAGATGATATAGCTCGGTCTGGTGAGGTAGCAAATGTGGTCGTCAATGCCTCAATGGATGCTGAATGGTGGATATATGCATTAAGGGATCAGGGCCAAGGCCCAGTTGCATCTAATGTTAGTGTAATTTCTGATGTTATAGACAAAGCAGGCATGGTATTAGAGGAAGAGCCAACAGAAAAATATGATGAAGGATTCTTAACTATAACCAAATTTCATCAAGGTGGAGCATTGCTCACCGCACCAATTTTATTGAAATCCAATTTATCTCCAGGTATTTATGATTTGGAAGTTTCTGTACTTTTCCAAGTCTGCAATGCCACACTATGTTATCCTCCAACTGTAGAGAAATTAATTGTTCCAATAGAAATTGAATCGGGTCCAGTTAGAGATGATCGTACAGAAATGATCATGGCGCCAATCGTAATTGGCGGTTCTGGCAATATGAATCTTAATGCAGAAATAGAAAAGGGCTTTTTCTCTTTTGTATTATTGGCCATATCGATGGCCTTTTTATCGTTATTAACCCCGTGCGTTTTCCCTATGATTCCAATCACAGTTTCATTTTTTCTTCATCAAGGAGAAGTTGGAGAACGTAAGCCGCTAAATAATGCGATAATATATACTTTAGGAATCATAGCAACTTTTTCGATTCTTGGTTTTATTTTAGCTCTTACCCTGGGTGCTTCTGGCGCAAATCAGTTAGCAGCAAATCCATGGGTTAATTTATTTATAGCTGCTCTTTTTATTTACTTCGCTTTATCTCTATTTGGGATGTATGAGATTGAAATGCCTGCAAAATTGAGAGAACTTTCCCTCAGGCAAGAAGGCCGAGGTGGAATAATAGGTACTCTTTTTATGGCGGTAACATTTACTTTGACAAGTTTTACATGCACTGTACAATTTGTAGGCTTATTGCTTGTTGCAGCATCTCAAGGGTATTGGTTCTGGCCATTTATTGGAATGGTGGTTTTTAGCGCAGCATTTGCTTTTCCATTTTTCTTTCTTGCTCTATTTCCCCAATATCTAGTCAAATTGCCAAAATCAGGAGGTTGGTTAAATTCTGTTAAGGTTGTTATGGGGTTTCTAGAAATGGCTGCCGCATTCAAATTCTTAAGTAATACTGATCTTGTTTGGGGCTGGGGCTTTTTCTCTCATAATGCAGTTTTAGCTGTTTGGGCAGTCCTCATGCTACTTACAGGCTTTTATTTACTAGGAAAAATTAAATTGCCACATGATTCAGTATTAAAAATAGTTAGTGTGCCAAGATTAATGATTAGTACTGCATTTTTAACTTTTGGACTTTACCTTACGTCAGGGTTATTTGGTCAACGTATACATGGTCTAATATATTCCTATTTACCGCCAATAGTTGAAGGAGAGACGGGCGCTGTAAGAAGCAATGGTCAATCTATTTCTGATGAATTTACTTGGTATCGAAATCTTGAAGATGGATTAGCAGAAGCGCGTGCAACGGGGAAATCGGTTTTTATTGATTTTACAGGATATACCTGTACTAATTGTCGTTGGATGGAAGCTAATGTTTTTACTAAAAATGAAGTGAAGCAAAGATTTGGAGAAATGGTTCTAGTTCAATTATATACAGATGGAGGCCCAAATCACCGTGAAAATCAAGAATATGAGATTGAACGATTTGGAACTGCAGCATTACCTTACTATGTCATTTTGAGCCCCGATAATGAAGTAATTACTACATTCCCAGGTATGACAAGGAATCTGGGGGATTTTATAGATTTCTTAGATGTTGGCTTAGATGGCTAGAAGATTATGAAAAAAATGAAGATCTTATTAATTATGTCCTTTTTTCTTGCAATTGGTTGTGGCCAAAAAGAAAAAATAAAGTTAGCTGAACAAAAGTCAGTAACCGTTCAAAAGCCTGTTCAATTACAAAATCAGCCCAAGCGACCTGATTATGCGATTAAAGCACCCGACTTTACTCTAAGAACAATCCAGGGAGAGCTTTTTAAGTTGAGTGAAAATAAAGGTAAGGTGATATTACTTAACTTTTGGGGCACATGGTGTGGCCCATGCCGACGTGAGATTCCCGATTTTAATAAATTAATCAAAAAATATCAAAAAGATGGTTTAGAAATTGTGGGGATTACGCTTAAAAGATCATCATATGAAACAGATAGCTCAATTGCAGATTTCATGAATGACTGGGATATAAACTACACGATTTTAACTGATATCAACAATTATGAAACTCAGGTAGTGACAGCTCATTATGGGCAAGCAATTGGTCAACCAATTACAGGGATTCCCACAACCTTGATTATCGATAGGGAAGGTTACATTGTTAAAGGCTATGTAGGCCCAAGGTCAGAAGAAATTTTTTATAAAGATTTGAAACCATATTTATCTTCAGAATCATAGCCATTTTTTCAGTTTTCAATTATAATCCATCCATCGAATGAATAAAAAATTAATAATATTAAGTTTTTTACTTACCGCCAATTTAATAGCTGAAGAATATTGGCAACAGTTTGTGCAATATAGTATGAGTGTAAAACTTGATACCTCAGAATATACTATAGGTGGTCACTCAACAATTACTTATAAAAATAATTCTCCGGATACATTACACCATTTTTACTTAAATCTCTATGCTAATGCATTTCAAGAAGGGACCGTAAAGCACAGAGAATATTTAGCAGGATTAGGTCGAGCCTCTCGAGGAGCTCGTTTCAAAAAAGGAATGGATCCTTATTTTAGTAATTATGATATAAGTGATTTTATTATTGTAACTAATGGTAATACGATTACGGATACATTTAATATTGATGACACTATTTTATCTGCGAAACTTTCTAAAGGTTTGGCGCCGGGTTCATCTATGACAATTGATTTAGATTGGACACAACATGTTGGAAAATTTTCTGAAAGAGCAGGGCGAGTAGGTGATCAATATAACTTTGCCCAATGGTATCCTCGCGTTGTGGTATATGATGAAAATGGCTGGTTCAATGAACCATTTCATGCAGAAGGTGAATTCTACGGTGAATTTGG